>VYKS01000078.1_pt1 | contig 64265 bp, 65 predicted proteins | sample 5114511 | NCBI WGS metagenome assembly VYKS01 (sample SAMN12291795, study PRJNA351875) | freshwater metagenome | isolation source: freshwater lake | place: USA: Michigan, Gull Lake | collected 2011-07-05 | reverse complement strand
GCGGGACCGAGCAGCCCTCGACCTGTTCCTGTGTCGCCGCGTCGCTCAACGTGCCCAGCGCCGCGTCGAGCGCGATGCCGGGCGCGGCTTCAGGCGGCCGCGGCGGTCCGGTCCGCTCCGCCTGCCGCAGCCGTTCGATGGGCCAGTCGGGCAGGAAGAGCGCAGCGACCCGTTTCATCGCACGCCTCCACTTGGATTTCGAAAGGATCGCCCCCCTTTTGCCGGGCCAGGCTCAGCTGCCAGCGCGCGCGCCCGACGCCTTCGACCGGCAACGGCGACGATGGCGCACAGCCCACGCGCCAGCGCGTTACCGCCGCCGATGGCACGGCCAGCGGGTCGCCGCCCTGGCGCGGATGGCGCTTCATCAGCAGCGCGATGGTACGCCCGCCCTCCGCCGCCAGCTGCAGCCGCCGGGTCGCCGGCATCGCCACGCGCCGCGCTTCGCCCACCACCGCGCCCAGTCCGCGATGGCGCAGCCCTTCCTCCATGATCGCGAGCAGCTCCTCATCGTCCTTCGCCTCGGCATACAGGACGCGCTTGGGGGCCAGCCCCGCCTGGTACAGGCCCGGCGCGAACAGGTCGCGCCGCCGCACCACCCACAGCACCGGCCCCCAGGCGCGCGCCGCGATCCCCGCGATGAACAGCGTTGCGGCGGCATCGTCGGTCAGATCGGCGCTCGCCCCAGCCACTTCATGCAGTGCATCGAGCCGCAACCCGCCATCGGCCAGCCGTGCGTCGAGCCGCTGCATGCCGAACGGCAGCACCGGGCGACGGCGAAAGCCGGTGCCTTCGATTGCGCTTAGGGTTTCGCGCAACTGGCTGATGATCGCGGGATCGGCCATGATCCGGGTACAGACTCCGACTCGGGAAATATGTTCCTATTTTGTTCTAACCGTTCGTCGAGTCAAGCTTGCCAAGCGGTGATCGTGCCGTATCCATTGGCTATCACACCACCTCCCAGGGGAAGTTCATGAAGCCCGTATCCGGCGCGATTTTGCTCGCCACTGCCTCGCTCCTGTCGATCCTGCCCGCCGCTGCCCAGACCCCGGCGGCCAAGCCTGCGCCCGCCACCGTCGATGCGACGCCGATGCTCGCGCCATGGCCCGGCCCTTTCGACGGCGTTCCCCAGTGGGACAAGGTGACCCCGGCGATGTTCCCGGCGGCGTTCGAAGCGGCGATGGCCGAGGCGCGCGCCGCCTTCATCAAGGTGCGCGACAATCCCGAGGCGCCGACCTTTGCCAACACGATCGAGGCGCCGGCCAAGGCGACGACGTCGCTGTCGCGCGTCTTCCCGGTGTGGGGCGTCTATACCAGCAACCTCGCCAGCCCCGAAGTGCAGAAGATCGCGCGCGAATGGAGCCCAAAGCTGTCGGCCTTCTCGACCGAACTCAGCCTCGACCCCAAGATGTTCGCGCGGGTGAAGACGCTCTACGACAAGCGCCAGACGCTCGGCCTCAATGCCCAGCAGATGCGCCTGCTCGAACGCACCTATCGCGACTACGTGACCTCGGGCGCGCTGCTCAACGAGGCGCAGAAGGCCGAGATCAAGCGCATCAATGGCGAGCTGTCGGTCGCCTATACCGAATTCAGCCGCCGCGTGCTGGCGGACGAAGAGACCGCGATCATCATCGACAGCGAAGCCGACCTCGCCGGCCTGCCCGACAGCTTCAAGGCGAGCCTTGCCGAAGAGGCCAAGGCGCGCGGGCAGGCGGGCAAATGGGCGGTCAAGAACACGCGTTCGTCGATGCAGCCCTTCCTGATGTACGCCACCAACCGCGCGCTGCGCGAGAAGGTCTACAACGCCTATATCAACCGCGGCGACAATGGCGGCGCGAACGACACCAATGCGATCATCGCCAACATCCTGAAGCTGCGTCAGGAGCGCGCCAAGGTGCTCGGCTTCAAGACGCACGCGCATTACCGCATGGACGACACGATGGCGGAAACGCCGGAGAACGCGACCAAGCTGATGATGTCGGTCTGGCCCGCCGCGGTCGCGCGCGTCCGTCAGGAAGTCGCCGACATGCAGGCACTGGCCGATGAAGAGGCAAAGGCGGGCAAGGGGCCGAAGATCAAGATCGAGGGCTGGGACTATCGCTATTATGCGGAGAAGGTCCGCAAGGCGAAGTACGACCTCGATGAGAGCGAGGTGAAGCCGTATCTCGAGCTCAACAACATGGTCAACGCCATGTTCTACGCCGCCGGGCGGCTCTATGATCTCGAGTTCAAGGAAAATACCGGCACGATCCCGGTGTTCCAGGCCGATGTGCGGACGTTCGAGGTCAAGCGCCTCGGCAAGACGGTCGGCGTCTTCTACCTCGACAATTTCGCGCGCGCGGGGAAGCGTTCGGGGGCGTGGGCGACCAGCTATCGCAGCCGTTCGGGGCTGCGTGGCGACGATATCGTGCTGGCGTCGAACAACAACAACTTCACCAAGGGCGGTGGCGGTGAGCCGACGCTGATCAGCATCGACGACGCATCGACGCTGTTCCACGAATTCGGCCATGCGCTGCACAGCCTGCTCGGCAATGTCTATTATCCGGGCCTCGCCGGCACGCCGCGCGACTTCGTCGAATATCCCAGCCAGGTGAACGAGAACTGGCTGCTGACTCCGGACGTGCTCAACCGCTTCGCCAAGCACTACAAGACCGGCGAGGTGATTCCGGCGGCACTGGTCGAGAAGATCGAGAAGGCGTCGACCTTCAATCAGGGCTTCGACACGGTCGAATATCTCTCATCGGCCATTGTGGACATGCAACTCCACAATCGCGAAACCCCGGTGACCGATCCCGACGCGTTCGAACGCGACACGCTCGCTTCTTTGGACATGCCCAAGGAAATCGTGATGCGGCACCGGCTCCCCCAGTTCAACCACCTCTTCTCCTCCGACGCCTATTCGGCGGGCTATTATTCCTACCTCTGGTCGGAAACGATGGACGCCGACACCTGGGCCGCGTTCGAGGAAAGCGGCAATGTCTGGGACAAGGGCGTCGCGGACAAGTTCCGCACGATCCTGTTAGAAACCGGCAACGAAACCGACCGCAAGGAGGCGTACAAGGCATTCCGCGGCCGCGACCCGGACGTCAACGCGCTGTTCAAGCGCCGCGGTTTTCCGACCGGAAATTGAGGGAATTGAGGCGCTGCCGGGCTATCCCGGCAGCGTCACCTGCCAGTCGATCGGCTTGAACGACCCATTGTTCGACTGCAGCGCCGAACAGGCGGTCAGCCCGATCACCAGATCCTCCATCGCCCGAAACACGATCCGGTCCCCCGCCTTGCTCAGCGGCGGATCGACGCGCAGCTCGCCGGTCGTGCCGTCGACGGGCACGTTCATGAAGCAGTTAAACGCGGTCGGGATCATATCCTCCGCGACACCATAAGGCGCGAGCGCGGCGGCCAGATTGCCGAAGCATCCGCGATGCGGATCGGTGTCGCCATAGATGATACGAAACGTGTCCTTCGAACACGGCGTCAGCAGGAAATCATGCCGCCCGACATCGTCCGCGACGATCTCGAGCAGCACGTTGCTACGGTTCGAATAGAGTTTGTCGCCCGTCGTCAGATAGATGCGGCTGGCATAATCCAGCGTCCGGCCCGACGAGATCACCTCGCCGATATCGTCCTTGCGATAGGCCAGCAGGTCGGCGACCTGTTCACCGGTCGGATCGGTGACGGTGAGCAGCGCCCCCTTGGGAAGTTCAAACGCGACGCCCGAGCGCGGGGCGATTCTATGCGGCATCCTGTGCCTCCCCGCGTCCACGGAAGGGGCAGCGCCATTCGGGATCGACCATCCGTCCGCTATATTGCCGCGCCTCCGAAACCGTGCCGTGCTGTGCCAGCATCGGGTTTGGCGCGCCGGCCAGCGCGACGTCGCGCGCGACGATCGAATCGCGCAATTTCTCGTAACGGCCCTGCGCGCGCAGCTGCTCGAACTGGTCGTGCAGGTTGAACACCAGCGCCGGGCGCTCGAACCGGCGGGCAGGCCGGCTCGCCTGCGGGTGGAGGCCGACGACGAAGAACGCTTCGCCGCCAAAGCTGAGGGAGAAGTGCGGATCGTCGGGATCGTGGCTGACGCGCGGATCGCCCGGCTGTCCCAGCCATTCATCCTTGTCGGTCAGCGACTGCAGTCGCGCCCACAGATTGTCTTCAAACGCCGGTTCGTCGAGCTCGCGGTCCTGCTCGAACAGCACGACCAGTGACTGGAAGAGCTGTGGCTCGGCGCGGTAGCTGGCGGCAAGGTCGTGCAGATTGGGCAGGATGCGCAGATCGTCCCAAGCCGACCCGATATCCTTGCCGACGACGAAGCGCATACGATCGCGGCTCAGTGCCGACTTGGCGCCGACACAGGGAAATTCGGTTGATTTGACGAACGCGCGGAAGCGTTCCGCCAGCGGATGCGCGGAATCGTTGCAGGGTTTGAGCATGACCGCCCAACGCGCGGAGGGCCAAGTTGTTCAAATGAAAGGGCCCGGTCCCATAAGAGGAGCCGAGCCCGGTTCATTGCGTCACATGGTGCGCTTAGCGGCGGCAATAGCCGGGACGATCTGCCCGGTCGATTTCACGGCCCGCCAGCGCGCCGACCACACCACCCAGCAGGGTGCCGATGGTCTTGTCACCGCGACCCGCAATCGCATTGCCGGCCAGGCCACCGGCGATCGCGCCGACGATCGTGCCGCCATCGCCGTCGCGGCACTTGTCGGCGGCACGCTGACGATACTGGTAGCGACGGTCGCTGCGACGATACTCGCGATAGCCGTCGCGGTCGTACCCGCGTCCGTCGCGGTAACCGTCATAGCCGCGGCCATCGCGATATTCGTAGCGGCTCTGCGCGGCGGCTTCAGTCGCGGGAACCAGTGCGGTGCCGGTCATCGCCAGCGCGGCGCCGATCAGGGAAAGCTTCTTGAACATGTCGTGTCTCCTTGTTCGTTCGATCTCGTTGAACAAGGGATTCGCACAAGCGCTTTGAGCATTCCCTGAATGCGCCTGTTATCGGCGGTTCAGGATCGTTGCGGGATCGTAAGGGGGTGCCGGTGGACCCGCAGCGCCCAAGGGGGGAGTGCCATGATCCCGGTACGCAACACGGGAAATCGGGCAGGGCGTTCGGATCGCACCGGCAATTCGGGCAGGTCCGCAGATACGCAGCGGAACAGCTTGTCTGACGTTTAGCTGAACGGCGACCAACCCAGGCTGAACAACGCTGTTATCTGAGGTTCAGCTTTGCGGCGCGATTGCGGCCGCTATGAAGGTACGCGATGCGCGTCATCCTCTCGATCCTGCTGATCCTGATCTTCGTCCCCGACTGGTCGGGCGAGGCGCGGTTGCCGCTATTGCCGCGCGATCCATCGATCCGGGCGACGCGGGTAATGCCGCGGGCGGAGGGCGCCGGGCAAACCCGACTGGGCGGGCTAACCTTCCTCGGCGGGGTAGCGCTGGACGGCCCGGGGCCTGCGTTCGGCGGTTTTTCGGCGATGATGGTGAAGGGCGATCAGTTCACACTGTTGAGCGACGGCGGCAATATCGTGTCGTTCACCATGGGCGCGGACTGGACTCCGCGCGGGGTCCGCTTCGCCGAGCTGCCGGCCGGTCCCGGCAAGGGATGGCGCAAGCAGGATCGCGACAGCGAATCGCTGACGATGGATCCTGCCACCGGACGTATCTGGGTGGGGTTCGAAAGGGCGAATGCGATCTGGCGGTATGAGCGTGGCTTTGCGCGTGCGCAGGGGCATGCAACGCCACCCGCTCTGTCAAACTGGTCGAGCAATGGCGGGGCGGAGGCGATGGTGCGGCTCCGCGATGGCCGCTTCATTGCGCTGGCGGAGGATCGCAAGGGCAGCGCGGCAGGGACCGTACGAGGCATGGCGTTCAGCGGCGATCCGGTGGTTGCCCCGCGCCGCGGTTTCGCCTTCAGCTATCGCCCGCCGCGCGGGTTCAGGCCGACCGACATGGCGCAGCTGCCCGACGGTCGCATCGCGATTCTCAATCGACGTTTTGCGCTGCCGCTATCCTTCACCGCAACACTGACGCTGATTCAGCCAGAGGCGATCCGGCGCGGGGCGGTCGTGACTGGGCGTGAGATCGCCCGATTCGAAGGGCCGGTGCTGCACGACAATTTCGAGGCGCTGGCGGCGGTGCGCGAGGGGCGGGACACGATCCTGTGGATCGCATCGGACGACAATCAACTGTTTCTGCAGCGGTCGTTGCTGCTCAAATTCCGGCTGAATCCGTAAAGCCGGATCGGGGCCGACTCCGATTCGGGCACGCAAACGCGGAACGGCCCGCGTCCCGAAACGGGAGCGGGCCGATCAGAACCGGATCGCCGAAGCGAATCAGGCTGCGGCGGTCGCCTTCTTGGCGATTTCGCGCTTCAGGCGGCGTGCACGCAGCGACAGCTTGTCGTCGCCGGTCTTCAGCAGCCAGTTGTCGAGGCCGCCATTGTGCTCGACCGAGCGCAGGCCGTGGGTCGACACGCGCAGACGGATCGAGCGCTCGAGCGCTTCCGACATCAGCGTCACATTCTGCAGGTTCGGCAGAAAGGTGCGCTTGGTCTTGTTATTAGCGTGGGAAACATTGTGACCCACCTGCCGGCCCTTGCCGGTCAGCTCGCAAATGCGCGACATCGAATCGTTCCTAGGTTTCAGCCTGTCCAGCGGCGCTGGGAAAGAGCGGCCCGATAACGGGACAGGGCGATTTCGTCAACCGTGCATCGCCTTGTTTCGCACCGTGCATGCAACCCCTATGGTCAACGATGCGTTATTTCGCAAACGATTCGAACAGGGAGATCGGACTCGATGCGTGGACTTCTGGCAATTCTCGGCCTCGCGGCCGTCGTCGTCGTGGTGCTGATGTCACTCGGCATGCTGAGCATCAACATGCAGCCGGGCGCGCTCCCGACCGTCAAGTTCGAAGGCGGCAAGGCGCCGAGCGTCGCGGCAGATGTCGGTGATGTCGGCATGGGCACGACCAACACCACCATTCAGGTGCCGACCCTGACCATGGAAAACAAGACGATCCAGGTGCCGGTGGTCGAGGTCGAGAAGGCGCAACCGACGCCTGCCGCCGAGTAAGTGCGTCGCGGCGCGTCGGCGTGACCTAGCCGACCGCCGCTGTATGCGACATAGCGGCGGGATGTTCCCGCTGCCCGAACCTATGCGCGTCGCGCTCGATGCCGCCCGTGCCGCCGCTGAGACGAGCGAGGTGCCCGTCGGCGCGGTGGTGATGCAGGGGGACCGCGTGGTCGCGGTCGCCGCAAACGCGCCGCGTACGTTGCACGATCCAACCGCGCATGCGGAAATCCTGGCGATTCGGGCGGCCGCTCAGGCGCTCGGGCGCGACCGGCTGGAAGATTGCGATCTGTGGGTCACGCTGGAGCCGTGTGCGATGTGCGCGGGCGCGATCGCCCATGCGCGCATCGGTCGCGTCTATTATGCCGCCGCCGATCCCAAGGGGGGTGCGGTCGAACATGGCCCGCGCTTCTTCACGCAACCGACCTGCCATCACCGTCCCGAGGTTTATTCGGGAATCGGTGAGGGCGAGGCCGCAACGCTGCTGCGCGATTTCTTCGCAGCACGGCGTTGATTCCCTCCCCCCGCATGCGGAGAGAGGGAACCCGCATCAGCGGCGCATGTCGCTTTCGCGAATCGGCACGATCTTGATCTCGACGCGGCGATTCTGCGCGCGCCCCTCGATCGTGTCGTTCGACGCGATCGGCTGGGTCTCGCCATAGCCGAGCGTCTCGAGCCGAGCGCCTTCGACCCCGCGCGAGACCAGATAATCGGCAACCGCAACGGCGCGGCGCTCCGACAGCGTCTGGTTATAGGCGTCCGAGCCGGTCGAATCGGTGTGGCCGTACACGTCGACATAGGTCTGGTTGTAGCGGTCGAGCACGTCGGCGACCTTGTCGAGCGTCGGGCGGAACTGCGCCTGGACTGTCGAACTGTCGGTCGCGAAGGTGATGCCCGACGGCATCGACAGGATCAGGTCGTCGCCACGGCGAATCACCTCGACATCGGTGCCGGCGGTTCGCTCGCGAATCTCGCGCTCCTGCCGGTCCATGTAATTGCCGATCGCGGCACCCGCGACCGCGCCGATGCCGGCGCCGACGATCTTTTCCGTCCGGTCGCGGCGCCCGCCGACGATGTCACCGAGCAGGTAGCCGCCCAGCGCACCACCGATCGCGCCGATCCCGGCCTTTGAAATCCGCTGCTCGCCGGTGACCGGGTCGGTCACGCACGCGCTGGTCAGCGCGAGTGCGGCGATCGCCGGAATAAGCGGCCAATTGGCGGGTACTCGCATAAAATCCTCCTTGAAACTTGCGCGCGACAAACGGCCTGAGCCCTGCTCTTGTTCCGCCTGCGCACCGAAGTCCTCTGAATCATCCGTTGTGAAACGGGGATGAATGCGACTATGGGGGGGCAGGCCAATGGACCCGCTTCCCCCCATACCCTGGATCGACGTCGCGATCATTCTCGCCCTCGTCGCGCTCAACGGCGTGTTCGCCATGTCGGAACTCGCCATCGTGTCCGCACGCAAGGCGCGGCTGGAGGCGATGGCGCGCACCGGCAAGCGTGGCGCGCAGACGGCGATCGATCTGGCCGCCGACCCCGGCAAGTTCCTGTCGACCGTCCAGATCGGCATCACGCTGATCGGCATCATCAACGGTGCCTATTCGGGCGCGAGCCTAGGCATGCCCGCCGGCGCGCGGATCGAGGCCCTCGGCGTCGATGCGGAACTGGCGCAGACCATCGGGTTCGCGATCGTCATCGCCTTCACCACCTATGTTTCGCTGATCTTCGGCGAACTGGTGCCCAAGCAGTTCGCGCTGCGCTCGCCCGAACCGTTCGCGGTGGTGATCGCGCCGATGATGAAGTGGCTGGCCTGGATCACGGCGCCGATCGTCTGGGTACTCGACCGCAGCAGCGCGCTGGTGTTCCACCTGTTGCGGCTCAACCGTGAGTCCGAAAATCGCGTGACCGCCGAAGAGCTGCACATGATCGTCGCTGAAGCGACGCATTCGGGCGTGATCGAGGAGCATGAGCGCTCGATCATCTCGGGCGTCGTCCGGCTCGCTGACCGACCGGTGCGCGAGGTGATGACGCCGCGCACCGATGTCGACTGGATCGACGTCAATCTCGACGAGGCGGCGATCCGCGCTGCGCTGGCCGCGACGCCGCATACGCGCCTGCCGGTCGCGGATGGATCGGTCGACGCGGTGATCGGCGTGGTGCAGGCCCGCGACGTCGTGACAGCGTTGATCGAGGGGCATCGGCTCGACCTACGCGCCTTGGCACAGACCGCGCCCGTACTGCCCGATCAGGTCGATGCGATGGACGCACTCGGCGCACTGCGTCGTGCGGCGGTGCCGATGGGCTTCGTCCATGACGAGTATGGGCATTTCGAGGGGATCGTGACGCCCGCCAACCTGCTGGCCGCGATTGCCGGCGAGTTCGCGTCAGATGCCGATGCCGGGGACAATCCCGCGATTACGGTGCGCGATGACGGCTCGTTGCTCGTGTCGGGACAGCTGGCGGCCGATGCGCTGGCCGACCGGATCAAGATCGAACTGCCCGAGGATCGCGATTACGCGACGGTCGCCGGACTCGCGCTTGCGGTGCTCAAGCGCTTGCCGAACGAGGGCGAGAGCTTTGTCGAGCAGGGCTGGCGGTTCGAGATCGTCGATATGGACGGCCACAAGATCGACAAGCTGCTGCTCAGCGAGATTGCCGACTGAAGTTGGATTCAGCTGCGCTGAATCGCGGCACCAACCCGCTCCCCCACCCGGCCACCCAAATGATGCTACCGCTCGGTGGCCGGGTGGGGGAGCGGGCTGGTGCCGCCACCGTTTCAGCTTTGCTGAAACAAACTAAGTCTGCTCTTCGCGCTCGGCCGCGACGCGCTCTGCTTCTTCACGCGCGGCCTTGCGGCGCAAATGCAGCTTTCGGCCCCACCACAGGATCGCGATGGCGCCCGCCGCGAGCAGCGCGATGAGGGCGAGATGGGTAACGGTGACCCAGGCGAACATCTCCGCCATGCCGCTTGGCGGGATATAGGGCTTTTCGCTGTCCATCGTCCTGCCTTCCCGCACCACCAAGGCATCAAGAATGCACGGGAAGCCGGAAAGCTCCTGACCTCGGCTCAGCCGCGCTCGCGCGCAACCTCGCGCCAGCCGATGTCGCGGCGGGCAAATCCGCTTGGGAAGTCGATCGCGTCGACCGCACGATAGGCGGCCGCCTGCGCCTCGGTCACGCTGGTTCCGGTGGCAGTCACGGTCAGCACGCGCCCACCCGCTGCAACCAGCTGACCGCCATCCAACCGGGTGCCGGCCTGAAACACCTTCGCGCCGGTCGCTTCTGCCGCCGCGATGCCGCCGATCGCTCCGCCGGTTTCGGGTGTGCCCGGATAGCCCTTGGCCGCCATGACCACGGTGAGCGCGGTCCCGTCGGCAAAGCGCGGTGCGCCGCGGTTGGCGAGCTCGCCCGCCTCGGTTGCCAGCATCAGCTCGAGCAGGTCGTCCTCCAGCCGCATCATCAGCACCTGACATTCGGGATCGCCGAAGCGGGCATTATATTCGATCAGCTTCGGCCCGGTGCGGGTGAGCATCAGCCCGGCATAAAGGACACCTGAATAGGGGGTCCCCGCCTTGGCCATGCCCGCGATGGTAGGCTTGATGATCGTCTCGATCGCCTCGGCCTCCAGCGCCGGGGTCAGCACCGGGGCGGGGCTGTACGCGCCCATCCCGCCGGTATTCGGACCGACATCGCCATCGCCCACCCGCTTGTGATCCTGCGCCGAGCCGAAGGTCACGAAATCCGTCCCGTCGGTGATCACGAAGAAGCTCGCTTCCTCGCCCTCCAGAAACTCCTCGATCACCGCCTCGCCGCCGGGCTTCTCGAAGATCGCGGCGATGGCGGTCTGCGCTTCATCCTCGGTCATCGCGACGGTTACGCCCTTGCCTGCGGCAAGGCCATCGGCCTTGATCACTACCGGCCGCCCGAAGTCGCGCGCCAGCACCGCGCGGGCGGTATCGAGGTCGCGCACGCGGACATAGCCGGCGGTCGGAATGTTCTCACGCGCGCACAGATCCTTGGTAAAGCCCTTTGACCCCTCCAGCTGGGCTGCCGCCTGGCTCGGGCCGAACACGGGCAGGCCAGCGGCGCGCAGCGCGTCGCTCAGGCCATCGACCAGCGGGGCTTCGGGGCCGACCACGACAAAGCCGATCGCATGCGCGCGGCAGAATGCGATCACCGCCGCGTGATCGGTCAGCGGAACATCGTGGCAGGTTGCATGATCGGCGATTCCGGGGTTGCCGGGGATCGCATGCAGGCTATCGAGCCGGGGCGATTGCGCGAGCTTCCAGGCGAGCGCATGTTCGCGGCCACCGGACCCAAGCAACAGGACATTCATGTCAGATCCCTTCGACGACTTCGATAATCCGCGGCTGGTAGCCGAGGGGCGGGAAGGGGACAATGACGCGCCGCTCAGCATCGGCGAATTGTCGCACCGGCTGAAGCGGATGGTCGAAGGCGAGTTCGGCCATGTCCGGCTGCGCGGCGAGATTTCGGGCTACAAGCGGGCGGCGTCGGGCCATGTCTATCTAGCGCTGAAGGATGCCGATGCGGTGATCGACGGCGTGATGTGGCGTGGTGCCGCCGATCGGCTGCCGTTCCGCCCGCAGGACGGGGTCGAGGTCGTCGCGACGGGCAAGCTGACCATCTATCCCGGACGCTCGAAATACCAGATCGTGATCGAGCGGATGGAGCTGGCGGGCGAAGGCGCGCTGATGGCGCTGTTCGAACGGCTGAAGGCGCAGCTGGCGGGCGAGGGGCTGTTCGATGTCGCACGCAAGCAGTCTTTGCCCTTTGCCCCGCGCGTGATCGGCGTCGTCACATCGCCCACCGGCGCGGTCATTCGCGACATCCTCCACCGCCTCGCCGACCGCTTCCCGACCCGCGTCCTCGTCTGGCCGGTCAAGGTGCAAGGCGACGGCGCGGCGGCTGAGGTGGCGGCGGCGGTGCGCGGGTTCGATACGATGCCCGAACACGGCCCGGTGCCGCGCCCCGATTTGGTCATCGTCGCGCGCGGCGGCGGGTCGATCGAGGATCTGTGGGCGTTCAACGAGGAACCCGTGGTGCGTGCGGTCGCGGCGTGCCGCATCCCGATCATCTCCGCAGTCGGGCATGAGACCGACACCACCTTGTGCGATTTCGCGGCAGATGTGCGTGCGCCGACGCCGACTGCCGCCGCCGAAATGGCAGTTCCGGTGCGTGCCGACCTGTCTCACCATGTCGCGACGCTGGCGCTGCGCACCGAACGCTGTGCGCGACGCTATCATGAGCGCGGCAACGAGCGATTGCAGGCGCTGGTGCGCGTCCTCCCGCGCCGCGATGCACTGCTCGGGCCCCAGCGGCAAAAGGCGGACGACCTCGCCGCACGGCTCGATCGCGGGTTGGAGCGGCGCGTGACGGTCGCGCGCGGTTTGCTTGACCGCGCTGCCGGTGCGCTGCGCCCTGCGGTGCTGGAGCGCAAGCTGGAGGGACTGCGCCATCGCCTGGAGGGGGCGGGCAAGCTGCTCGAAGCGGTCAATCCCGACAATCTGCTGCAGCGCGGCTATGTGCGCGTCGGTGCCAAGGCGAGTGGCAAGGTGATCGCAAGCGCCGCCGATGCGCGCGCGGCGGGCGCGCTGACGCTGCATTTCCGTGACGGTCCGGTCGATGCGCGGGTTGAGCGCAACGGCAGCAAGGCATATGTTGAGGACAAGCCGGAACAGCCTGGCCTGTTCTGACCCGCCCCAAATGCAAGAGTGAGCGTAGCCATGCTGATGTCGTCCAATTCCGCCCGCCCGGCGCGGCTGCACTATATGGCGAACGGCTTTCGCGTCCTCTCGTCGGGCGATCACGTCGTCTGCGCGGTGAGCGGCGAGAAGATCCCGCTCGACGCGCTGCGTTACTGGAGCGTGTCGGAGCAGGAAGCCTATGCGAGCGCCGAGCTTGCGACACAGGCGATGACCGCGCGGTGAGGACGTCCGGGGGGGCGATCGCCGCGGGTGCATTGCTAACGCTGACGGGGATTGCGGCGATCGTAGCCGCTCCATCGGCTGCAACGCCACCGTCGCAATCGGCGCAGTCGCGCACGGCATTCCGGTTCGATGGTCCGATGATCCAGGGCGGTACCGTGCTGGGCACGGCCCCGGCACTGACCAGTCAGGTGACGCTGGACGGGCGCGCGGTGCCGCTGGCGCCCGATGGCCGGTTCCTGATCGCGTTCGACCGTGACGCGGCACCGCGCGCCGAACTGGTTGCGACGCGGGTCGATGGCAGCACGCTGCGCCAGACGCTGGCGGTCCAGCCGCGTGCGTGGCGGATCGAACGGCTCAACACGCTGCCGCGCATCGCCCAGCCCAGCGCCGAGTTCGCGCGTCGGCGGCCGGCGGAACTGGCGCTGATCAACGCCGCGCGTGGCCAGTCGCACAGCGTGCAAGGGTGGCGGCAGGAATTCCTGTGGCCGGTCACCGGACGCATCTCCGGCCTGTTCGGATCGCAGCGCATCTACAAGGGTGAGCCGGGCGCCTATCATTCGGGCGTCGATGTCGCGCGCCCGACCGGCACCCCGATCATCGCCCCGGCCGATGGCATCGTGACCCTTGCCGCGCAGCAGGACTTCACGCTGGAGGGCAAGCTGCTGATGCTCGACCATGGCATGGGTCTGAACAGCGCGTTTCTGCACCTGTCGCGGATCGACGTGAAAGTCGGCGATCTGGTGCGCCGCGGCCAGACGATCGGTGCGATCGGGACGACGGGACGCTCGACCGGCCCGCATCTCCACTGGGGCATGAAATGGGGCGAGGCACGGATCGACCCGCTGCTGATCGCGGGGTCGATGCCGGTGACGGCGGATTAGGCGCGGGTCAGTTGACGCGTTTGACCTTGCTGGACCTGCCGCCTTTGATCTTGGCAATATAGCTGCCCAGCGTTCCCGCGGTGATGGTAACTTCATCCCCGGATCGCGGGGTGAAGCCCAGGCGCGCCTCGGTCGTCTGCCACACCGTCCCGTCCTTGAGGGACAGCCGGACGAGCCCGCCAGCCATATTGCTCGTACCGGTCACGACGCTGTCGATCTGCTTGACATCGGTGGACGCGTCCGCGTCGCCATCGCCGAACAGTTTGATTTTCGGCAATGAAAACCCGAACAGGCCGCGTTTCGCTGTGCGTACGCTTTCGCGATCCATCACCACGACGTCCTTGCGCTGCTTAGCCTCATCGAGTGCGGCGACCCGCTGGTCAAAACAGGACAGCCGTGCGGCCGGGTCAGCAATATCGCGACACGCGACGAGTGCATCGACGGCGTTCGCGGGGGCCTTTTCCTGCGCTGCGACGGGCAGAGCTGATGCGGCGAGCAGGGGAAGCAGCAAGACCGGCGTACGGGGCATCGACGTCTCCAGCGGAAAACCTGTGCTCACGACTGTAGAGCAGGACGGCGATCTCAAAAAGGCCGCGTAGCGTACATTTATTTCGGCCGCATCGCCCAATGTGTGGCGATTATGTCACGATTGCGGGCAAAGTGTATTGCATCTGCACAACGCCATTGTCGGCTAAGTGTGACGGGAATTATGCGTCTGAAATGTTGCGTAGGCTCTGTCCCACGCATCGCCACCAGAGCGGAAAACCGCTGAGCTAAGGGGTGCTACCTGATGAAAACCAATTTCCGTGCGAGACTGTTGTGCTCGACGCTGCTGATCGGCGCGGCGGCGCTGCCGTCGGCTGCTTTCGCGCAGGATGCGCCTGCCGAGGCTGAAGAGGCCACTGAAGTCGTCATTACGGGTACGCTGATCTCGAACCCGAACCTGACTTCGTCGAGCCCCGTCAGCGTGATTGGCGAGGACGAGATCCAGCTTCGCAACCAGGGCAATGCAGAACAGCTGATCCGCGACATCCCGGGCGCTGTTCCCGGCATCGGTGCGCAGACCAACAACGGCAATGGCGGCTTTGCGACCGTCGACCTTCGTGGTCTTGGCTCGCAGCGCAACCTCGTGCTGCTCGACGGCAACCGCCTGGTCGTCGCGAATCAGAGCGGCACCGTCGACCTCAATAACATTCCGGTCGCACTGCTGCAGCGCGCCGAAGTCCTGACGGGCGGCGCATCGACCACCTATGGTGCGGACGCGGTTTCGGGCGTCGTCAACTTCATCACGCGCAAGGATTTCGCCGGCATGGAGCTGGCGGTTGGTAACTCGATCACCGAGCGTGGCGACGGCCATACCTTCCGTGCAGACTTCACCGTCGGCGGCAATTTCGATGACGGTCGCGGCAACGCAGTCCTGAGCCTCGGCTATCAGGAAGCCGATCCGATCTATCAGGGCGCGCGCGACCTTTCGCTGTTCGAAATCAGCGGCACCACCGGCCGTGCGGCAGGTTCGTCGGCCACTTCGGTCCCGACCACCATTGCGATCCGCCCGAACCCGGCCGGCGCAGCGGTGCGCAACCAGCTGAACCAGACCGGCACCCTGCTGGTTCCGGAATATGCGGGTTTCAACTTCAACCCGTACAACATCTTCCAGACGCCGTATAAGCGCCACAACCTGTATGCGGCGGCGAACTACGAAGTGTCGGATACGGTCGAGGTCTATGCGCGCGGCATGTTCTCTCGCAACGTCGTGTCGACGATCATCGCCCCGTCGGGTATCTTCGGCGAAGCGCTGACGATCCGCGGCGACAACCCCTATCTGCCTGCCGGCGTTCGCGATCAGCTCTGCACCTCGGCCGGCATCGCGCTGGGGGCAGCGTGCAACACCAACACCGCCATCCCGATGCTGGAAGTGTATCGCCGCACGACCGAAATCGGTCCGCGCGTGTCCGAGTACACGACCACGATGTTCGACTATCGTGCGGGCGCCAAGGTCAAGTTCAGCGACAGCGTAAAGCTCGACCTGTCGGCCGGCTATGGCGAGAGCGACCTGGTCCAGATCCAGTCGGGCTATGTGCTGCGCTCGCGCGTGCAGCAGGCGCTGAACGCGACGAACACGACGAGCTGCCTCGTCACCACCGGCAACTGCGTTCCGCTCAACCTGTTCGGGCCGCAAGGCAGCATCACGCCAGCACAGGCGGCGTTCCTGAACGGGTCGAGCACGATCACGATCAAGAACAAGCTGTCGCAGGCCCGCGCTGTCCTTGACGGCGATCTGGGCGTCAGCCTGTGGTCGGAAGACGCAATCGGCTTCGCGGTCGGTGCTGAGTACCGCAAGTATGAATATGCCCGTCTGCCCGACAACTTCGCAGCCGTTCCGGGCGAACTCGGTGGTGCCGGTGGCGCAGTGCTCCCGTTCGCAGGCGGCTATGAAGTCAAGGAAGCCTTTGGCGAATTGATCGCGCCGATCGTTGCGGACAAGCCCTTCTTCCACAGCCTGACCGCCGAAGCGGGTATCCGCTACTCGTCGTATAGCGTCGATGCGCCGGGCAATCCGACGTTCGGCACGACCACGTGGAAGGGTGGTCTGACCTGGGAGCCGGTCGAGTCGCTCAAGCTGCGCGGTAACTATCAGCGCGCAGTTCGTGCACCGAACATCAACGAGCTGTTCAATCCGGTGTCGACGGCACTCACCAACCTCGCGGTCGACCCCTGCCAGGGCACCGCACCGGTGGGTAACGCCAACCTGACCGCAGTGTGTATTGCGCAGGGCGCGACCGCAGTCGGCGCGATCCCGGCGCCGACCGCTGGCCAGATCAACTTCACCGGCGGTGGCAACCCGAACATCCAGCCGGAAACCGCCGACACCTTTACCGTTGGTGCGATCTTCCGTCCGACCTTCGTGCCGGGCCTGACCGTGTCGATCGACTATTACGACATCAAGGTGAATGACGCGATTGCGCGCCAGACTCCGGCGGATGCGCTCACTGCCTGCTTCGGTTCCAACCCGGCGACGGTCGGGGCGGGTGCGGCGACGTCGACAGCCTGCACCGTGATCCGGCGCAACCCGGCGACCGGCAGCCTTTCGGGCTCGCCGGCCACCACTCCCGGCCTGTCGCTGCCGCTGACCAACGAAGGCCGTCTGGCAACCGATGGTATCGACCTGTCGGTCAATTATCAGCAGAAGTTCGGCGAAGTCGGGCTCAACCTGAACTTCACCGGCAACTGGACTAACCACCTGCGGTTCCGCGCGTCGCCTTCGTCGCTTAACCGTGACTGCGTCGGCTATTACAGCGTGAACTGCGGCCCGACCGGTGGTCAGATCCAGCCGAAGTTCTCGTTCCAGCAGCGCACCACGCTGTCGTATGGCCCGCTCGATGTTTCGCTCCTGTGGCGTTACATCCACCCGGTCCGCTACGAGGCCGGCCTGCCGCCGATCTTCTCCGGAACGATCACCGGTGTCGGCCCTGCGGCGAACAGCCCGATGGTTGGCCGTGTGGAGAACTTCAACCATATCGAAGCGTACCACTATTTCGACCTGACCAGCCGCTTCGAGGTCAACGAGAATCTGGACCTGGTGTTCGGCGTGACCAACCTGTTCGATCGTGAGGCCCCGCTGACGGGCAGCTCGATCGGTGCAACTGGTGCGAACAGCGGAAACACTTTCCCGTCGACCTATGACACGCTGGGACGCCGGTTCCAGGCGGCGGCGAAGATCCGCTTCTAAGCGGCTCTGGACTGCGAAAATTGAGGGGCGGCCTTTACGGGCCGCCCCTTTTTCGTGTGCGGTCGCAACGCTCTAGCGCCGCGTCACCAGGACGCCGGAGCTATGGCAGCAGGGGCGCAGGCGGCTGGAAGTCGATGCCAGCCGTCTCTGCCACTGCCTTGCTCCAAATAAAGACCTTCTCGATCTCGTCAGCATGCAGTCCGGCGTTGCTGCGGCGCGCGGCGTCGCGATCGGCCTTGCTGTAGGGCGCGCCATCCTTGGCGTTGCGGGTGAACCCGTCGCTCGCGACCATTGCCGCCACCGTCGGTTCGTCCAGCTTCAATCCGAACAACTGTCCGATCGCCGTCAAAGCGTCGCGCGGACGGTCCAGCAGCACTTCGCTGTCGAGGGAGCGGACCCGGTCCGGCCAGCGCTTTGCAATCGTCGCAAACAGTTGATGCTGCACCAGCCATCCGACCGCGGCGACCTGAAGATCGGTCTGAAGGAAATGCTCGTCAGGGGAGATTCCCAGATCGACGATCCCGTCCTTCAACTGTTTCATCAACAGATCGCGGACCCAACGTCGGCCGAACAACCCCTTGCCCGCGATTGAGGCGAGGAAATGATCGAGCGGTGCGTAGAGCAGGATGGCGCGTGCGTCGGGCCGCAGCGACAACATGGCAGGTGCAAGTGCGTTGACGACGTTCGAAGGCTTGATGACCACCGCCTCATCGACCTCGAACGGCTGAGCCAACAGCCGCATCGCTTGATCCAGCATCTCGCCGACCTGGGCGGGCGCAGCGCCCCGGTGGCGCCAGCCGACCAGATCATTGAGAATTACCGGTTCCTTGAAGGTCGAGGCTAAGCCGGGACGGTCAAGAACATTGGCAAGCAAGCTGGAGCAGCAATAGGCCGAGTGAAAGATGAAATGGACCGGCGCGGCGTGGGTCGAACTGGACGCTAAAGCATCCGCCCGTCGAATCACGTGCGGGTTGGCTGACCCAGGCAGATAGGAATCGATCAGAAACGGGACGCGCTGGCGCAGCGCGCGATCGGCGCTGACGAAATGCACCGCATCATATTGTGGATCATAGCGATGCGGAAGCCATTCGGGCGCGCGCTGCCCCGCGAAACTGGGTGGTGAGATGTTCATCGCCGGCATAGTGGAACCTGTGCGGGAGCGGTTCAAGCGCAGTCGCGCGACGGCCTTCATACGGCGGCGCTTGCACGTCGGACGGGGCTATGGTTCATCGCGGCAATGACCTCCGACCAACGGCGCCTCGAAACACTTCTCTCCGCGGCTCTGGCTGCGCGACAGCGTGGCGATGCGGAAGACGAACGTCGCCAGCTCGACGCGGCGCTGGCGCTGTCGCCATCCGATCCCCGAATTCTCAACGCTCGTGGCATGCGCGCGCTGAAGGACGGCGATCCGCTATCGGCGCGCCGTCATTTCGAGGGGGCGGCTGCGGCCGATCCAGGCGAGCCAGCGTTGTGGATGAATGTCGGGACGGCCGCGCGCGAGGCGGGCGATATTGACGGCGAACGGCAGGCCCTTGACCGAGTTCTCGAGATTGATCGCCTGCATTTCACCGCACAGCTGCGCAGCGCGGAACTCGAACAGCGGCGCGGCCGGATGAGCGCGGCTGCCAGCAGCTGGAGTGCAGTTGCGCAGCTCGCGCTCGGCTTCGAAAATCCGCCCGCCGCAGTGGTTGAGGCGGCAGAGCGCGCGCGGGCGTTCATTCAGTCGCACAAGGCAGGCTTGGCTGATTTGCTCGACGCGGAACTCGCGGGGGATCCTGCAGCGACGGGCGATCCCGGGCGGAGGTTCCGCGCCTGCATCGATCATGTTCTAGGCCGCCGTGCAATCTACCATAACGAATGTGCCGGCGTGCATTTTCCGTTTCTGCCCGCGGACGAGTTTTTCGATCGACGTCATTTCGCGTGGATGGAGGCAATTGAGGCGCGGACCGACGTGATCCGCGCCGAAGCGCTCAATCTGCTTGCGGAGAACGCAGAAGCGATCCGGCCCTATGTGCGCCAGGACAAAGGCACGCCACAGAACAAATGGTCGCAGCTCGACCATTCGCGCGACTGGAGCGCATGCTTTCTCTGGGAGTATGGTGCGCGAAACGACGCAGTTTGTGCGCTATGCCCCGAAACGGCTGCCGCCCTCGAACTGGTGCCGCAAAACCATATTCCGGGGAAGGCGCCGACCGCGTTCTTTTCGATCCTCGCACCGGGCGCACACATTCCGCCGCATACCGGCGTCACCAACACCCGTGCGATCGTCCATCTTCCGCTCTTAGTACCCGATGGATGCCGTTTCCGCGTCGGTGGCGAAACCCGAGCCTGGAGGGAAGGCGAGGCGTTCGCATTCGACGATACGATCGAGCATGAGGCGTGGAACGCGAGCAGTCAGCCCCGGATCGTGCTGATCTTCGACGTGTGGAACCCGCATTTGACTGGCGAGGAGCAGCGGCTCCTGCAGACCTTCTTTGCCGTTTCGGGCCGCACCGAGCACTGATCAGACGCGCGGGGGGGGGGGCGACTGGCCGACCCAGCTCATCCCGGGGCCAGCACCAGGCCCCCGTCACCTTCGCTCACCGTGACCGTGGTGCCATCCCTGACCTCACCACGCAGGATCGCGTCGGCTAACGGGTCCTGCAGGTAGCGCTGGACCGCGCGCTTGAGCGGGCGTGCGCCATAGACCGGGTCGTAACCGACGCGCCCCAGCCAGTCGCGCGCCTCCGGCGTCAGGTCGAGCGTGATCTTGCGATCTTTGAGCAGCTTGCCCAGGCGTGCGACCTGAATGTCGACGATCGGGGCCATCTCGCTGCGGCCGAGGCGGTGGAACAGCACGATCTCGTCGAGGCGGTTTAGGAATTCGGGGCGGAAATGGCCGCGGACGATTTCCATGACCTGCGGCTCGACGCTCGACACATCCTGCCCATCCTCGAGCTGCGTCAGGAACTGGCTGCCGAGGTTGCTGGTGAGCACGATGATCGTGTTGGTGAAATCGACCGTGCGGCCCTGCCCGTCGGTCAGGCGGCCGTCGTCGAGTACCTGCAGCAGGATGTTGAAGACGTCGCCATGCGCCTTTTCCACCTCGTCGAATAGCACAACCTGGTACGGGCGACGGCGGACGGCTTCGGTCAGCACGCCGCCTTCCTCATAGCCGACATAGCCGGGAGGGGCGCCGATCAGGCGGGCGACGCTGTGCTTCTCCATGAACTCGCTCATGTCGATACGCACCATCGCCGACGAGTCGTCAAACAGGAATTCGGCGAGCGCCTTGGTCAGCTCGGTCTTGCCAACGCCGGTCGGGCCGAGGAACAGGAACGAGCCGAGCGGGCGGTTCGGGTCCTGCAGACCAGCGCGGCTGCGGCGCACGGCAGTGGAAACGGCCTTGACCGCCGCCGCCTGCCCGATCACGCGCTTGCCGAGCTGTTCCTCCATGGCGAGCAGCTTTTCGCGCTCGCCCTCCAGCATGCGGTCCACGGGAATCCCGGTCCAGCGGCTGACCACGCCGGCGATGTCGTCGGCGGTCACTTCCTCACGCAGCATCGCGACGCCGGTCGTGGCCTGCGCCTCTTCCAGCTGCTTGGTCAGCGCAGGGATCGTGCCGTAGTTGAGCTCCGCCATCTTGGCGAGGTCGCCGGCGCGCTGCGCCTGTTCGAGTTCGAGCCGGGCAGCGTCGAGCTGTTCCTTGATTTTTGCTTCACCCGCGATCTTGTCCTTTTCCGCCTGCCAGCGGCCGGTCAGTTCGGCGCTTTGCTGTTCGAGGTTGGCGAGTTCGTGGCGCAGATTGCCCAGCCGATCCTGCGACGCGGCATCGGTTTCCTTGGCGAGCGCCATCTCCTCGATCTTGAGCTGGACGATGCGGCGGTCGAGGTTTTCGATTTCCTCGGGCTTGCTCTCCACCTCCATGCGGATGCGGCTCGCCGCCTCGTCCATCAGGTCAATCGCCTTGTCGGGCAGGAAGCGGTCGGAGATGTAGCGGTTACTCAGCGTCGCCGCCGCGACGATCGCCGCGTCGGTGATCCGCACGCCATGATGCAGCTCATACTTCTCCTTGAGCCCGCGCAGGATCGAGATCGTGTCCTCGACCGTCGGCTCGCCGATGAAGACCGGCTGGAAGCGCCGCTGAAGCGCAGGGTCCTTCTCGACATATTTGCGATATTCGTCGAGCGTGGTGGCACCGATGCAGTGCAGCTCGCCACGCGCGAGCGCCGGCTTGAGCAGGTTGCCGGCGTCCATCGCGCCTTCGCTTTTGCCCGCGCCGATCAGCGTGTGCATCTCGTCGATGAACAGGATGATGTCGCCTTCGGCGGCCTTGACCTCGTCGAGCACGCCCTTCAGCCGCTCCTCGAACTCACCCCGATATTTGGCGCCCGCGATCAGGCTGCCCATGTCGAGCGCCATCAGCTTGCGGTTCTTGAGCGTGTCGGGAACGTCGCCATTGGCGATGCGCAGCGCCATGCCTTCGGCGATCGCGGTCTTGCCGACGCCCGGATCGCCGATCAGCACGGGGTTGTTCTTGGTGCGGCGCGCGAGGATCTGGATGGTGCGGCGGATTTCCTCGTCGCGGCCGATCACCGGGTCGAGCTTGCCGTCCTTGGCGGCCTGCGTCAGGTCGCGCGCGAATTTCTTGAGCGCGTCATAGCGGTCCTCCGCCCCCGCCGTGTCAGCGGTGCGACCGCCGCGCAGCTGGTCGACCGCGGCGTTGAGCGCCTCGGGCTTGAGCCCCGCAGCGGCGAGCGCGCGCCCGGCATTGGTCGTCGAGGCGAGGGAGAGGGCGAGCAGCAGCCGCTCGACCGTAACGAAGCTGTCGCCCGCCTTGCCGGCAATCTGTTCGGCCTGATCGAGCACGCGCACCGCGTCATTGTCGAGTCCCGGGGCCTGTTGCGCGCCACTGCCCGTGACGGCGGGCACGCGGGCGAGGGCCGCATCGGTTTCAGCGACCGCGCGCTTGGCATCAGCGCCTGCGGCCTGGATCAGCCCGGCGGCCATGCCCTGTTCGTCCTCAAGCAGCGCCTTCAGCAGATGCTCAGGGCTGATCCGCTGATGGTTCATGCGGATCGCGACGGTCTGGGCGGACTGGAGGAAGCCTTTCGCGCGGTCGGTGAATTTTTCAAGGTTCATGGTCGTCCCTGTCTTCGTTCGCCAGACAACATGGTGTTGCAATTGTGCAACACAAGTGCGTTGGCGCAATTCTGTTTCCCGCGTCGCGATGCTGCCGCGTCGATCCGGCAGCGGCAAGTTGGGAAAACAACGCAGGGTTGCGTGACCGCGACAGGCCGGTATGTTGTTGCGATCGATACCTTCCACTGTGGGAACCCATCGCATCATGAAATCAGCCTTTGTCAGCCTGACTGCGCTTGCGGTCGTGCTCAGTGCTCCGGCGTATGCTCAGCAGGCCCCGGCACCAGCGGTTGCCGCCGTGCCCGTCGCCGATCTCGTGAAGCGCGTGGATATCCCCTACGAACAGTTCGTCCTGGCCAACGGCCTGCGCGTGATCGTCCACACCGATCGCAAGGCGCCCATCGTCGGCGTCGCCGTCTGGTATGACGTCGGGTCGAAGCATGAGCCCAAGGGCAAGACAGGCTTTGCGCATCTGTTCGAGCATCTGATGTTCAACGGGTCGGAAAATTCCCCGGGCGAGTTTTTCGAACCGCTGAAGGAAGTCGGTGCGACCGATTACAACGGCACCACCAATGCCGACCGCACCAATTATTTCCAGACCGTGCCGCGCGCGGCGCTGGACCGCGCGCTGTTCCTGGAAAGCGACCGCATGGGTTACCTGCTCGGCGCGGTGACGCAAGGCAAGCTCGATGAGCAGCGCGGCGTCGTGCAGAACGAGAAGCGTCAGGGCGATACCCAGCCCTATGGCCTGCTGCGCTACAAGATCACCGAAGGGCTGTTCCCGGTGGGGCACCCCTATCATCACTCGACCATTGGTTCGATGGCCGACCTCGACGCCGCCAGCCTGGACGATGTGAAGAACTGGTTCCGTCAATATTATGGCCCGAACAATGCCGTGCTGGTGCTGGCCGGCGATATCGACGCGAAGACCGCCAAGCCGCTGGTCGAGAAATATTTCGGCGCGATCAAGGCCGGGCCGAAGACGGTCGAACCCAAGGTGAAGATTCCCACGCTGGTCGCGTCGCAGAGCGAGGTGATGAAGGACCGCGTTGCAGTGACCCGCATCTATCGCATGTGGGCAGTGCCGGGCATGCGCGACGCGGATTCGACCGTGCTCGACGCGTCGATCGGCGTGCTCGGCGGCCTTGCCAGCTCGCGGCTCGACAACATCCTGGTCAAGCAGGAGAAGCTGGCGGTCGGCGTCGGCGCGTTCAACCAGAGCCTGGCGCAGGCCGGCATGGTGCTGATCTCCGCCGATGTCCGTCCGGGTGTCGATGCGGCCACGGTGGGCAAGCGGCTGGACGAGATCATCGCCGATTACATCAAGAATGGCCCGACGGCCGAAGAGCTGGAGCGCTACAAGACGCGCACGGCATCGTCGCGCATCCGCGGCCTGGAGTCCGTCGGCGGCTTCGGGGGCAAGGCGGTGACGCTGGCGTCGGGCGCGCTCTACATGAACGATCCGGGCTTTTATAAGAAGCAGCTCGCCCAGCTGGCGGCGGTGACGCCGCAGCAGGCGCGCGACGTGACTGCCAAGTGGCTGTCGCGCCCGGTCTATGCGCTGACGATCGAGCCGGGGCCGCGTGCGGCCTATGCCGAGGCGGCGACCGCGCCGAAGGCCGCGGTCAAGGCGGCGGATGAGGTGGTCAAGGGGACGCGCGGCGCGCTGCCCGGTGTTGCCGAGGTTAAGGATATCGACTTCCCGGCGGTGACCCGCAGCACATTGTCGAACGGGATCGAGCTGGTCTATGCCCAGCGCGACGCCGTTCCGGTGACGCAGGCGATCATCACCTTCAACGCGGGCACGGCGTCCGACGTGGCGAGCGCGCTGGGCACCGAGGGGATGACCCTGTCGCTGATCGAAGAGGGCACCAAGACGCGCAATTCGGTCCAGATCGCCGAGGCGCAGGAGCGGCTGGGCGCCGGGATCAATGTCGGCAGCAGCGCCGACCGCGCGACCATTTCGCTGTTCACGCCGAGCCCGAACCTTGCCGGTTCGCTCGACCTGATGGCGGACATCGCCCGCAACCCGAGCTTCCCGCAGGCCGAGATCGAGCGCGTGCGCGGTCAGATGCTGGCGCAGATCGCGCAGGTTCGGTCGAACCCCGCTGGCCTCGCGCAGATGGCGATGCCCGCGCTGATCTATGGCAAGGATTCGCCATACGCGAAGACCGCCGCGATCGGTGGTGATGCCGAGGCGGTGACGAAGCTGACCCGCGATGACCTGATCAACTATTACAAGGCGTGGATCCGTCCGGACAAGGCGAAGATCTTTGTCGTGTCGGACCGTCCGCTGACCGAGGTAAAGGCTGCGTTCGAGGCGAAGTTCGGCGACTGGAAGGGCGAAGGCAACCCCGGCACCAAGGACTTCGCCGCCAAGCCGCAACAGGCCGCGCCGAAGATCCTGCTGATCGACCGGCCGGATTCGCCGCAGTCGCTGATCCTGGCGGCGCAGATGACCCCGGTCGACCCGTTCGGCGATCCGATCGCGCTCGGCACTGCGACCGAAGTGCTGGGCGGTGACTTCCTGTCGCGCATCAACATGAACCTGCGCGAGGACAAGGCATGGTCCTATGGCGCGCGGGGCGGGATCGCCCGGCTGGAACATGCCGTGCCGTTCACCGTGTCGGCCCCGGTTCAGGCCGACAAGACCGGCCCGGCGATCGTCGAGATCCAGAAGGAGCTGAAGGCGTATCTGGGTGACAAGGGCATCACCAAGCTTGAGTTCGACCGTTCGGTGATCAGCGCGATTCGCCGTCAGGCGGGCCAGTATGAAACCGCCGGCGCGGTGCTGGGCGCGATGCAGTCGAACGACTTCCTGCGCCGTCCGGACGACTATCAGGAGCAGATCGCGAAAAAATATCGCGCGCTGACGATCCCGCAGGTTGACGCTGCGGCACGCGCGGCTCTCGACCCCGACAAGCTGGTCTGGGTCGTGGTCGGCGATGCGTCGAAGGTTCGGCCGCAGCTTGACAGCCTTGGCCTGCCTGTCGAGGTGGTGAAGCCCGAAGCCGTCGGCCCCGGCGCTGGCGGCAAGTGAGGCGCAACGGATTACAGGAGAGCAGAGCATGGCGAATGTCGATGGAAGCTGGGATACCATAACCCACTCGCCGATGGGTGCGCAGAAGGCGACCCTGACTGTCACCAGCGATGGCGACAGCTTCACCGGCACCTATGCCGGCGCGATGGGGACGACCGATATCAAGAATGGCAAGGTCAATGGCGACACGCTGAGCTGGTCGCTCGACATCACCGTGCCGATGCCGATGACGCTGACCTGCGAAGCCACGGTCGATGGCGATGCAATCAAGGGCACCGTGACGGCTGGCGCGTTCGGCAGCTTCCCGATGGAGGGCACGCGCGCCTGATCGGGCGATGCCGTGACTTGAAATGGCCCGCTGCCCGTGAGGGTGGCGGGCTTTTTCTTTAGCGCGTCACCCGCGTGACATGGCCCATCTTGCGGCCCGGGCGGGCTTCGTGCTTGCCGTAGAGGTGAAGGTGCGCGCCGGGTTCGGCGAGCAGGTCGTGCCAGGCGTCGACATCGTCGCCGATCAGGTTGCGCATCTCGACCGCGCTGCCAGTCAGCCCAACCGGGCCGAGCGGGAGGCCGAGCACCGCGCGGACGTGGTTTTCGAACTGCGAGGTTTCAGCGCCCTCGATCGTCCAGTGCCCGCTATTGTGGACGCGCGGCGCCATTTCGTTGAACACCGGGCCAAGGGGCGTGGCGAAGAATTCGCACGTCAGCACACCGACATAGTCGAGCCGCTCGGCAATCCGGGTTGCCAGCGCGATGGCGGCGGGCGCCTGGTCGAGGATCGCAGCCGGGGCTGGCGCAGTCGAGCGATCGAGGATGCCGCCGACATGTTCGTTACGCGGGGTCGGGTAGGCGATGCTGGTGCCGTCGACGCCGCGGACCAGCAGCACCGAGAATTCGTGGGTGAAGGCGACGAAGCCTTCGAGCACGCATTCACGCTCGCCCAGTGCGTCCCATGCGGTATCGCCATCGCCGGGTGACGTCAGGCGAATCTGGCCCTTGCCGTCATAGCCTTCGGTTGCGGTCTTCAGGATCGCGGGGGTGCCGATCGCGGCGAGCGCGGCGTTGAGATCGGTGCGTGACGCGACGGGGTGCCACGGTGCCGGGCGGCCACCGCATTCCTCCGCCAGCCTTTTCTCGTTCCAGCGATGCGCGGCGGTCTCAAGCGCGGCGCGGCCGGGGCGCACCGGAGCATAAGCGGCAATCGCATCGACCGCCGCCAGATCGACATTCTCGAATTCATAGGTGACGACGGCGCAGTCGCGCGCGAAGGCTGCGAGCGCTTCTGCATCGTCATAGGCGGCGCAGGTGAAAGCAGCGGCGACGTCGCACGCCGGGCCGCTTTCGGGCGCATAGATGTGGCAGCGATAGCCGAGCTGCGCGGCGGCGACGGCGATCATCCGGCCGAGCTGGCCGCTGCCAAGAATGCCGAGAGTGCTACCGGGCGGAATTGCGGTCATTCGGGATCCGTTGCGACGCTCTCGGTCTGGCGCGCGCGCCATGCCTTGAGCCGCTCGGACAGCGCAGCGTCGCTGGTGGCGAGGATCGCGGCGGCGAGCAGGCCCGCGTTGATCGCGCCCGCCTTGCCGATCGCCAGCGTGCCGACGGGGATGCCGCCCGGCATCTGGACGATCGAGAGCAGGCTATCCATGCCCTTCAGCGCCTTGGATTCGACCGGCACGCCGAGCACGGGGAGGTGAGTCATCGACGCCGCCATGCCGGGCAGATGCGCCGCGCCGCCCGCGCCCGCGATCACGACCTTGAGGCCGCGATCCGCTGCGCCGGTGGCGTAATCGTAGAGCCGCTGCGGGGTGCGGTGCGCAGATACGACCTTAGTCTCGTGCGGCACGCCGAGCGCGGCGAGTGTCTCGGCTGCGTGGCGCATCGTCTCCCAATCGGAGGTGCTGCCCATGATGATGCCGACCAGTGGTGCGTCCGCCATTCGCCTGCCCTGAAAGCTGCGGGAAAGCGTCCCCCTAAAGGCGTCGCGCTTTGGACGCAATGCGCGGGAAGCACCGCGCGGAAGATCGGCTATATCAGCGCATATGACCGACGCGATGCTATCCGACGATGAAGCCTGGGACGCCTTCCAGCGCCGCGACCGTGCCTATGACGGGCGGGTGATCGCGGGGGTGCTGACCACCGGCATCTATTGCAAGCCGAGCTGTCCGGCGCGGCATCCATTGCGGGCGAATGTCCGTTTTTTCCCCGATCCGGCGAGCGCCCGCGCCACGGGGCTGCGCGCTTGCCTACGGTGCAAGCCCGACGAGATCGGGCGCGAGCGGCTTGCGGTCGCCAAGGCGGTGGCGCTGCTGGAGGCTGCGGAGGAGGCGATCGGGCTGGACGCGCTGGCGGCACAGGTCGGTTATGCGCCGCATCATTTCCAGCGCCTGTTCAAGCGCGCGACCGGGGTGACCCCGGCTGCCTATGCGCGCGGGGTGCGGGCGCGGCGTGCCGCGGCGGCGCTGGAGACGGAGGACAAGGTGACCGATGCGATTTACGAGGCGGGCTATTCCGCGCCCAGCCGGTTCTACGAGACCGCCGCGGACCGGCTGGGCATGACGCCGAGCGCGTGGCGCAACGGCGGAGCGGGGGTGACGATCCGCTGGACCGTCGCGCCGACCAGCCTGGGGCCGCTGCTGATCGCGGCGACCGACAAGGGACTGTGCCGCGTCGCGTTCGATGAGGACAGCCTGGCGCTCGCCACCCGCTTCCCGCGCGCGGAGATCGTCGCTGGCGGTGCGGCCTTGGCCGATCTGGCGGCGCGGGTGGTGAGCGAGGTGGAGCAGCCCGGTCGGCACACCGACCTCCCGCTCGACGTCCGCGGCACGGCGTTTCAGGAAGCGGTGTGGCAGGCGTTGCGCGCAATCCCGCCGGGCGAGACGCGCAGCTATACCCAGCTTGCGATCGATGCGGGGCGGCCCGGTGCCGTGCGCGCGGCGGGTACGGCATGCGGCGCAAACAGTGTTGCGGTCGTCATCCCGTGCCATCGGGCGCAGCGCAGCGATGGCAGCATGGGCGGCTATGCCTATGGCATCGAGCGCAAGAAGGTGCTGCGCGCACGTGAAGGAGTGGAAGAATGAGCTATGTGGTCACGGGGCTGAGCCCCGACCCGTTTTTGCCGCTGTTCGGCCAGTCTGACGCGGCACTGGCGGAGCAGGGCGTAATCCGCGTCCGCGCCGATGCGAAGCCCGGCTATCCGTGCCGCATCACGCTGGAAGATGCCGAGCCGGGCGAGACGCTGCTGTTGCTCAACCACGCGGATCATGCGGTCGCGACGCCCTATCGCAACGCCTATGCGATCTATGTGCGAGAGGCGGCGCTGGCGGCCAACCGGTTCGAAGAGTCGTTGCCGCCGGTCTTCACCAATCGCCCGATTGCGTTGCGCGGCTATGACGCCGAAGGAATGCTGCGCGGCGCAGCGTTGGCGCTGGCGCAGGATGTCGAGACGCGGATCGGCGAACTCTTTGCGCGGCCCGAGATCGCCTATATCCACGCACATAATGCCGCGCATGGCTGTTTCGCGGCGCGCATCGATCGGGCTTAGCAGCGCTATCAAGCCGCGCGATGCATGCGATAGGTCCCGGGACCGTATCCGCCCGCTTCGACGACGGCGAAGCCCTGTGTTGCCCAATAGGATTCCGCGCCGTTGACTGCGACCAGGGTTACGTCGCGAAAGCCAGCCTGTCGTGCCCGTTCGACGACGAGCGCGGTTGCGGCGCTGCCTGCGCCGTGTCGACGTGTTTCGGGCAGCAGCGCGATGTCGTGAAGGTAGAAGCTGTCGGCGTCGGGCGGGATCGCGCCGAGCAGGGCGCCAAGCGCGGGCGAGGTGGCGCGATGCCAGGGATGGGCGACGAGCAGCCCGGCAATGTCTCCGCCCTGTCGCCACACGAAACACCCGGTCGGCCATAGCGCGAGTCGCTCGGCATAGACCGCTTCGGACTCAGCGTAGCGCCCATGCACCACCGCCGAAATCTGCGCGACCGCCGGAAGATCGGCCGCGACCATCGCGTGCCAAGCCATCTCAGCCAGCCGGCCGGCAGCTATAGACCAGCCGTTCGTTGAAGATCTGGGGCAGGGCGGTGCGCACCGCCTGTTGCCGCGCGGCAAGGTCGGCGCGGGCGGCCGGGTCGGACGAGCACGACTTGACCTTCACATCGGCGCGGCGCTTACGCGCGGTGTCCATCTGCGCGGCGGACAGCAGATAGCGCGTGGTCGAATAGGTCCGCGTGGTCGGGGCATATTCCAGCACCGACACTGTCGCCTCATCATCGGGGACGAGAATGCGCTGCCAATTCTGTCCCGCCTCGGCATATTGGGTGCGGCCGTTGACGCAGCCATCGGGGTTGATGTCGATCGCGACATCCTTGGTATCCGACACCGTGATGCGGGAGCGCGGCAGGTCGATCGAACAGATCATCTTGCCGAGCCCGCCCGGCTGCGCGACCGGCGGGGGGATGGCGACCCGCGCGCCGCCATCGACGGCGGCAGGATCGAACGCTGGGCGCAGGACGAAGGTCGCGACCGATGCGACGACCAGCGCCCCGCCGCCAACCGCGGTCAGGATGGCTTCACGCTTCTGTTCACGGGTCAGCAGCAGGCCGGCCACCCCGAGCGCAAACGCACCCAGGACCAGCAGCAGCGCCGCCCCGGCCATATAGTTTTCGCGCGTCACGATGTTTTCGCTGCGCGCGGTCTGGATCGCATCCTCACGGTCTGCCGCTGCCTTGGCGGCGGCTTCGCGCGCACGCAGCTCATCGGCTTCGCGCGCTTGTTCGGCCGCATTGCGGTCCTGCGCCAGCCGCTCGGCGATGCTGGTACAGGCGACGCCGTTGGAGGGCATGGGCTGTTTCGCCTCACGCAGAAAGGCGGCGACCTCCTCGTTGCTGATCGCGAAGCCGAAGCTGGCGTCGCCATCGTCGGCGCGGGTCAGTGCAGCGTTGACGCCGAGCACGCGCCCGCAGGAATCGAGCAGCGGCCCGCCCGAATTGCCGCGCGCGATCCCCGCCGTGTGCAGCAGCACCCCCACCCCTTGCAGATCGCGGCGACCGGAGAACACGCCCTGCGAGCGGATCGGGGTCAACGGGGTGATGAAGTCGGCGGAGGTGCGCGCGGTGGCAAGGTCGACATTGCCGGGATAGCCGAGCGCGATCATCGCATCGCCCTCATTGACCGGTCCGGAATAGAAGGTCAGCGCGGGCAGGCGGATGCCGGTGAACTCGATGAGGGCGAGATCGCGGTCGCTGTCGATCGCGATCAGCCGGCCCTGGAACGACTTGTCCCCCTCGGAAGGTACCACGCCGATCAGCACGTTGCCGGGATAGCGCTCGGCCGCCTCGACGACATGCGCATTGGTGAGCACACGATTAGGCGCGACGGCAAAGCCGCTGCCATGGCCAAAGCCGACGACCTCGCCCTCGACCGTGGCAATGGTGACGATCCGCACCACGCCCCGCCCGGCGGCGGAGATGTCGTCGGTTGCGCGGGCAGATGGTGCCAGCGCGAGCAGCAGCGTCAGCAGGGCGAGCCAGCGAATAAAAGCCATCGCGCATCCATCGGCGAACCGCGAAAGCGCATCAAGTCGCTATTTCGCTTCTGCGGCGGGCTTCGCAATCTCTACCGCCATGACCTTGTCCGCCGGATCGCCGCGATCGATCGCCTCGATCATCGCGCGCGCCTGCTCCGCCAGCTTTCCACCATGCGGATGATAGGCCACCAGGCGCAGTGCTTCGCGCGCCTGCGGGCGCTTTTCATCATAAAGGAACATCGCGGCAGTGGTCATGCGCAATCCCAGGTCCGACGGAGCGGTCTCATAAGCCTGCACGAGGCCGGCCTTGGCATCCGCCGTCGCCGGTTCGCCGGCCTGCTGGAAGCTGCGGTAGAACAGGACCAGCGGGCGCGGGTCGAGCGGGTCGGCGCGATTTGCGGCGATGATCGCGCGTCGGATGACCGCCCAGGAATCGGCTTTCGCATCGTCAGCCTCGGCCCGTGCGAACTTGGCCATGGCGCGGAAGACCAAGGCTTCGCTGTGCTTGGGATTTGCGGCGACCGCGCGATCCGCCGCCGCCTCCGCCAGCGCGAAATTCCCGGCGTCATACTCCGCCTCTGCCAGCGCGACCTGAGCGCCCGGGTCGTTGGCGAAAGCAGCAGCGGCCTTGCGCGCGGCCAGCACGACCTTCTGCGCCTCTGCCTCGCTCACCCCCGCTTTCGATTGGATGCGCACGGCCATTGTGGCAACCTCGCCCGGCGTCAGCTTGCGCACAGTCACCTTGCTCGGTGTAAGGCGGTCGGCCGGGATCCGAACCCCGGTCACCGAACCGCGCAGATATTTGTTGAGCTCCTTCGCGAGCAGTTTCACGTCGCCCAGCGCCGTCGCCGCCTTGTCGAGCGGTTCGCCGCGATTGATCGCGTCCATATAGGCCTGAAGCTGTTTCTGCCGGGCCGGATCGCGCATCAGATAATGGGTCAGAAGCCAGCCGCGACCATAGATCGCCTCGACCTGCTCGCCATCCAGTTTGCGATTAGTGAGCGTCAGAAGCTGGTCGAGTGGCAGCGGATTGCCGTTCAGCAGACCCCAGCCACGATGCTGAGGGACCAGTCCGACGTCGACGGTGCCGTCCCGGTTGATCCGTACGGTCGACCAGAATTCGGCAAACCCCTCACTGAACCAGAGCGGGAACACCGCGAAAAAGCGGGTGTACATGAAATGATGGGCATATTCGTGGCGCAGCACCGTTGCGCCATTCAGGTCGTTTGCGTCCTGTTGCCCCGAAATACGCGGCACGAACGCGACGTTGCCGCCGGCCCGCGGGATGTAGAAGCCGCGCGTCATGCTGCTGCCCGTCAGCTCGGCCATGGCGCCGGAGCCGGACAGCACAAACACGGTGACGCGGTTGGCGGCACCCTTGGTCGGGGGAAGGGCCTTCGGATAGGTGAGGCTGAGGACCTTGTCGAACGTTTCGAGTTCGCCTGCGAAGCGTTCGACCACGGCGGGGTCGTCGTTCGCGTAAACGACGAAGTGTTCGGTACTCGCCTCGACCCAGTCGGCCTTGGCAGTAACCGGTGCGATCAGCGCAATCGCGAGAAAAATCAGGCGTGTAATCACCAAAGCCCCCCTTGGTTCGATGCGCGCAGGCTAGGCGAACTCGCGCCGGAAACACAAGGGCTAGAGGAAGTTATACGGGTCCACGTCCACCACCACCCGCACCTTGGTGGGCCATTCCAGCGCGCCGAGCCAGTCGCGGATCACGTCCTGAACGTCGAGCGCGCGGCGAGCGTGGACGAGCAGGCGGAAGCGGTGGCGGCCGCGCAGCATCGCGAGCGGGGCTGGGGCGGGGCCGAATACCTGCATCGCCTCGACCTGCGGTGCGCTGCGGCCGATTGCGCGGGCGGTGTCGAGCGCGGCGTCCTTGTCCTCGCTCGACACGATGATCGCGGCATAGCGGCCGAAGGGCGGGGCGCCGGCCTCGCGCCGTGCCTCGGTTTCGGCGGCGTAGAAGCCCTCGGCATCGCCGCTGACCAAGGCGCGCATGACCGGCGCCTTGGGGCTATGGGTCTGGATCAGGACATGGCCCGGCTTTTCGCCGCGACCCGCGCGCCCGGCGACCTGGCAGATCTGCTGGAAGCTGCGTTCCGCTGCGCGCAGATCGCCGCCCTCGAGGCCGAGATCGGCATCGACCACGCCGACCAGCGTCAGATTGGGGAAGTGATAGCCCTTGGTCACCAATTGCGTGCCCACGACAATGTCGATGTCGCCTGCCTCCATCCGCGCGACGAACTCCGCCGCCTTGGCCGGGGACCAGATCGTGTCGGAGGTGACGATGGCGGTCTTGGCGTCCGGGAACAGCGCCGCAACCTCGTCGGCGATGCGCTCCACGCCCGGTCCGCACGCGACCAGACTGTCTTCGCTGTCGCATTCTGGGCAGGCGCGTGGTGTCGGGATAGTGTGGCCGCAATGGTGGCAGGCGAGGCGGTTGATCAATCGATGCTCGACCATCCACGCGGTGCAATTTGGGCATTGGAAGCGGTGGCCGCAGGTGCGGCACAGCGTCAGCGGGGCATAACCGCGGCGATTGAGGAACAGCAGTGCCTGTTCCTTGCGCTCCAGCGTCGCGTCGATCGCGCGGACCAGTTTCGGCGCAAGCCAGCGGCCGCGCATCGGCGGGTCGGCGAGCAGGTCGATCGCTTCGATCGCGGGCATTTCCGCCACGCCATAGCGACCGGGCAGCTTGAGTTCGGTGTAGCGGCCGAGCGCCACCTGTTGCCGCGTCTCGATCGCGGGCGTGGCGCTGGCGAGGACCACAGGGCAGCCCTCGAAATGCGCGCGCATGACCGCGACATCACGCGCATGATAATGGACGCCCTCTTCCTGCTTGAAGCTGGTCTCGTGCGCTTCATCGACGACGATCAGGCCGAGATTGGGGTAGGGCAGGAACAGCGAGGAGCGCGCGCCGACCGTCACCAGCGCCTCGCCGTTTGCGATCACGCGCCACGCGCGGCGGCGCTGCGATTGGCGCAGGCCGGAATGCCAAGCGACAGGCTCGACGCCGAAACGGGCGTGAAAGCGCTTGAGGAAGGGTTCGGTCAGCGCGATTTCGGGGAGCATCACCAACGTCTGACGCCCGGCGCGGATCGCTTCGGCGACCGCTTCGAAATACACTTCGGTCTTGCCCGATCCGGTGACGCCGTCGAGCAGGAAAGGGTGGAATTGCCGATCGCGCACTGCGTCGCGCAGCGTCGCCGCGACCGTTTCCTGTTCGTCGGACAGCTCGGGCGCGCCGAAGCCTGGGTCCGGGAGCGGGTAGGGCGTATCGAGCGCGACCGTCACCCCCTCGATCGCGCCGCTCTTGACCAGCCCGCGGATCACGCCGTCGGAGACATCGGCGATCGTCGCCAGCTCGCGGATCAGGCCCTGTCGGTCGCCGATCCGCTCCAGCGCCTGTTCGCGCTGTGCGGTCATGCGTGGCGGGATTTCGCCGGTGACGCGATATTCGACGATGGTCTTGCCGCCCTCCAGCGCCGAGGTCGAGCTGAGCGCCATGCGCAGCACCGCAGCGAGCGGGGCGAGATAATAGTCGGCGGTCCATTCGATCAGGCGGCGCAGCGGCGCGGGGATCGGCGGCGCATCGGCAACGGCAAGCAGGTTGCGCAGACGGTTGTCGCCAATCTCCTCGGTCGGCAGCCGCTCCGCCTCCCACACCACCCCGATCAGCTGCCGCGGGCCAAGCGGGGCGACGACGATGGACCCCGGCTCGACTGCCATCCCGCGCGGGACGCGATAGTCGAGCGGGCCTAGCGCGGAGTTGAGGACGATGACGCGGGCGCGGGACATGGAGCGCCCCATATCGGCATTCCCGCGCGGCGTGGGAAGCGCTAACCAGCACTCCAGAGGAGATCGCCGATGCTCATCCCTGCGCTGCTTTTGCTTCAAGCTGCTACCAGCTGCCCCGCGACCGATGCCGCGCTGCCCGCAAGCCTGTCGGGCTGGACCGTTCAAGCGGACGGGTTCGGGGTCAATCAGGCAGTGACGCTAGAGGCTGGCGATGTCGCGAAGCTGCCCGGGGTGCCAGCTGGGGCGAAGCCGGGTGGGGCGGTCATGATCGGGTTCCGGATCGAAACGGCCGGGCGCTATGGCATCGCACTCGACCAGCGCGGCTGGATCGACGTGGCGCCGGGTATTTCCGGTGGCGAGGCGCTCAAATCGACCACTCATGGCCATGGGCCAAACTGTTCGTCGATCCGCAAGATCGTGCGCTTCGACCTGACGCCGGGGGTGTATCGTCTCTACCTCACCGGCCTGGCCAACGCTTCAGCCAAGGTGATGCTCGTCGCGCCCTAGAGGCTGAGGCCGAGACTGAGTGTCAGGGCGTGCTCCATCCGGTCGGGCGCACCGCGGTTGAAGCGATACTGATTGAGATAGCCGATCCCGGCATCGACGCCGTCGATCAGCGGAAAGCCGATCTCGACGAAGTTGCGCATCCGTTCATGCCCCGCACGCTGACCGAAATCGGTGGTGTTGAGGTTGAAATAGCTTTCGTGCCCCAATTCGAGGTCGACCGTGTCGCTCAGCGGTAGCGTGTAGCTGATCTCCGGGCGGACGCGGTGGCCGACATCATCGGCACCATTGCGAAAGCGTTGCTCGACCCGGATCCGGCCGCTGATCGCGCCCTTGCCCAGCGCCAGATCGGGAAACCCAAGTTCCTGTCGTGGGCGCCATTCCGTGCTGTCGACGCGGCCGTCTTCGACCGCGACGACGCGGTTCAGGCCGCCGGTCAGCTTGAAGCCACCGCCGATATTGACGCCGATCTTGGCGACATACTGGCTCTCATACAGGCCACCGTCGGCATTCCCCAGCCGCTGATTGGTCTCGAGCTCAAGGTCGACGCCATCCGACAAAGCGGTTTCCGCCGAGAGCTTGATCCACAGCTGCTCGTCCTCGACTTGCGCATGCGCGGCGGGGGCAAGGGCGGCGAAGAGCAATGCGCAGGCCAGGAATCGCAACGTCGTCGTCTCCAAAGGGTGCCGCAACGCGATGCGGCGCGTATAAGCGCCCCGATTCGACGCTGCAGCGCCCGTAACACAGGCGTCCGAGAAATGGCGTCATCAAAACGTCACATGCGCGCAAAGGAATTGTCATGAAGTTTTTCGCCGACACCGCCGACACCAACGATATTCGCGAGCTGGCGGAGGCCGGGCTGCTGGATGGTGTGACCACCAACCCGTCGCTGATCCACAAGGCTGGGCGCAACTTCCTCGAGGTCGTCGCCGAGATCTGCCAGATTGTCGACGGCCCGGTGTCGGCCGAGGTCGTCGCGCTCGATTATGACGGCATGATGCGCGAGGCGGAGATCGTGCGGAAGATCGCCGACAATGTCGCGGTCAAGCTGCCGCTGACGATCGAGGGGCTGAAGGCGTGCAAGGCGCTGACCAGCGATGGGACGATGGTCAATGTGACCTTGTGCTTCTCGGCCAATCAGGCGCTGCTGGCGGCGAAGGCGGGAGCCACCTTCATCTCGCCGTTCGTGGGGCGGCATGACGATATCGGGTTCGACGGGATGGACCTGATCGGCGATATCCGCCTGATCTACGATAACTACGCGTTCGAGACCGAGATTCTGGTCGCCAGCGTCCGCCATCCGATCCACATCCTCGAAGCCGCCAAGCTCGGTGCGGACGTGATGACTGCGCCGCCGGCGGTGATCCGTCAGCTGGTCAAGCACCCGCTGACCGACAAGGGGATTGAGGGGTTCTTGTCCGACTGGGCGAAGACCGGGCAGACGATCGCCTGATTGCGACCGCGTGAATTGAAGAAGGGCCGTCCCGGGATGCCGGGGCGGCCCTTCTTCAATGGGTCATTCGGCGAGGAACGCCTTGACCTCCGCTGCGAAGCGCTGGGGCTGGTCGAGCATGATGAAGTGGTAGCTGTCGGGGACCGCGACCAGCCTGGCCGGTGTTCCGGCAAAAGCGGGTTCCCAGACGGCCCTGGCCTGCGCTTCGCCGACACCGGCGGCGTAGAGGATGGTGAAGGGCCTGGCCGTCACCTTGGTCAGTTCCGGGCCGATATCGGTGACCATATCCTCGTACAGTGCCTGGGCGACGGCGCGCTGGTCGGCCTTGAGGCCCCAATTGGCGACCTTGATCCGGCCTTCCGGCGTGTTCGACCAGATACCGCCGGGGTCGGCGGTGACGGTGGGCATCGCCTTCATCCGATCGGCCCAGGCGATGGTCATCGCGCGCATCTGCTCGGCGCGGGGCGTGATGCTGGCGGGGGTCGCGGCGGGATCGAACAGCTTGCCGAAAAAGGGCAGGGTGTCGACCACCAGCAACCGGCCGACCCGGTCGGGGTGGCGGGCGGCGAGCATCATGCCGATCAGGCCGCCATAGCTGTGGCCGATCACTGCGGGCCGCTTGGCACCGCGCTTTGCGGCATCGGCGAGGATGTCGGCGATGATCCCGTCGGTCATGCCGGGCTTGCCATTCTCTCCCAGTGCATCGCCGCCGAAGCCGTTGACCTGGACCAGCAGCACCTGCCGGTCCTTGGCAAGATCGGGGGCGATTCCGTCCCAGACCTGCCGGGGGCTGGACAGGCCGGGGATGAGATAGAGCGGTTCGCGGCCCGGCTTGGCTTCACCGAGCGCGACGATCGAGATGTGCGCCATCCGCTGTTCGGCGGGCGCTGCGGCGGTCTGGGCGTGGCTGGCCGGGGTGGCGAGTGGCAGGGCGGCGAGGGCCATCAGGGCGATCAGGCGGAACATGCTCAATCCTCCTTCGAGGGATTGGTGAAGATGTCTTCGATCGTCATCCCGAACAGGTCGGCGATCTTGAAGGCGAGTGGTAGGGAGGGGTCGTAGCGGCCGGTTTCGATCGCATTGACGCTCTGCCGCGACACTTCGAGCCGTTCGGCCAGGTCCTGCTGGCTCCACTCCCGCTCGGCGCGGAGGACGCGGAGGCGGTTCTTCATGCGTCACCGCTGAGTCTGGCGCGCAATGCAGCGACGCTCTGGCTGAACCCCCATACGCCGCACCAGATCGGGAAGGCGAGGATGGTGGGAAAATGCGGTGCAGCGCGGCCCATCTCGAGAAACCCCCAGACGGTCAGCAGGCCGAGCAGCGCGGCGAGGCCGATCAGCATGTGCCGGACGATGTTGGCCCGAACATATTCGTCGGTCTCTTCCGCGACATAGATGCCCAGCACCGCGATCAGGCCCAGCAGCGGCAGCGCCGGGAGCACCGCCAGCAAGGCAAGCAACGGACCCTGCGGTTCCAGTCGCTGCATCAGGATGATCGAAACGACCAGCGCGACGGCATAGGCCAGGATCATCGGGATGAAGCGGCGAACATAGCGCCGACCGGCAGCGGACGTGTTGCGCATTGGAAAGCTCCCTTGTTCGAATGACAAGTGAGCTTTACGTCGAGTCGGCCGCCTATGTCAAGCGAGCTTTCCTATTTGACTGCGTTACTTTCCAAATCGTCGAGCACGCTTTGCGCGAGCAGGCTGAGCGTGTCGTCGCGGGCCCCCATGATAACGATGCGGTCGCCGGGTCGGGCGATGGCGGCGAGGTGTGCGGCGGCGGCGGTGCGGTCGGGGATGTGGCGGGCGTCGCGGCCGGTGGCGACGATGTCGGCGATGATGTCGGCGCTGGTCACTTCGCGCGCGACGGTGCCGCCCTGATAGACCGGGTCGGGGAGGATCAGCTGGTCACCGGGGGCGAGCTTGTCGGCGAACATCGCGACGAGTTCGCGGCGCATCACCTTGAGCGGGCCATAGCCGTGTGGCTGGAACAGCGCGAGGATGCGGCCGGGAAAGGCGTGCAGCGTTTCGAGCGTCGCGCCGATCTTGTCCGGGTTGTGCCCGAAATCGTCGATCACCGCGACGCCGTTCGCTTCGCCGACCAGCTCGAAACGGCGGCGCAGGCCGGTGAAGCCCTGGATTGCGTCGCAAACCGGATCCGGGTCGAGACCGGCGGCGATGCACGCGCCGATTGCGGCGAGGGCGTTGGCGACATTGTGGGTGCCGGGGACCGAGAGGCGGATACGGCGGGTGGTGCCGTCCATCTTCAGGTCGAAGCTGATTGCGAAGGGTTCGGGTGATAGGTTGCTGGCAGACAGATCTGCATCGGTATTGATGGCGAAGGTCCGGGTGCGGGACGGGTCGAGCGCTCTGGCCAGTTCCGCGCTTTCGGCGTCGCCGATATTGACGATGGTGGTGCGCGCTTTCCCGGCGAAATCGCCGAACAGTGTGCGCAGTTCCTCGAGGCTCTTGTGGTCGAGGCTGACATTGTTGAGCACCGCGACATGCGGATTGTAGAGCGCGATCGAGCCGTCGCTCTCGTCCACTTCGCTCACATACAGGTCGCCGCCGCCGACCAGCGCGCTGGCAAAGGGTGCCTCGGGCCGCACGAAATTCTTCATCACCGCGCCGTTCATCACCGTGGGATCGCGGTCGAGGCTGTGCAGGATCCAGGCGATCATGCCGGTGACGGTCGACTTGCCGCTGGTCCCGGCGACGCCGATCGAGAGCGGGGCGGCGTTGAACAGCTTCGCGTTGAGTTCGGCGCGAGTCATGCGGGCGCAGCCAAGTGCGGCCGCCTGAACCATGTCGGGGACGGTGTCTTCGACCGCGGCGGAAGCGATCACGACTTGGTCTGCCGAGACGATGCCGCTGCCGTCCTGCGGGAACAGCTCGATGCCGAGGGCACGCAGCGCGTCGAACTTGGCGGGAAGGCGCCCGCTATCGAGGCTGCGGTCCGAGCCGGCGACGCTCGCGCCCTGGCCAGCAAGGATCGTTGCGAGCGGCATCATGCCGCTGCCGCCGATCCCGACGAAGAAATGGGGTTTGCCGTTGTGCATTGTCACAGGCTATCGCGGGTTAACAGGCGACGGGCAAGGGCTACACCCCTCCGTTCGCCCTGAGCCTGTCGAAGGGCTGGTCCCGCACGATGAAGCGGGCGGACAGGTGCTTCGACAAGCTCGGCACGAACGGAAGTTGGGGACCAGAAGCACTATGCGGATCGGCGTCGTCGCACCGGCACGAACAGTCAGCGCGGAATCGGCGGCGCGGATGCAGGCGTTCATGGCGCTGTACTGGCCTAGCCATGAGATCGTGTTCCACCCGCAATGCTTCCTGACCGAAGGGCATTTCGCGGGGCCGGACGATGTGCGCGCGGCGGCGTTTCTGGAGTTCGCCAATGATGCGGCGTTCGACGCGATCTGGTTCGCGCGCGGCGGATATGGCTCCAACCGCATCCTCGATGTCGCGATGCCACAGCTGGGGGCGGCGGCAAAGAACAAGACCTATGTCGGCTATTCCGACATGGGGTTCATGCTGGGTGCGCTCTATGCGCGGCGGATCGGGCGGCAGGCGCATGGGTCGATGGCGAGCGCGATGGGCGTCAATGACAAGGGCACCGATGCGGGATGGGTGCTGAGCTGGCTGATCGACGGCAAGCGCGACGGGCTGGAGCCGACGCTCGACGGTCGCCCGGCGGCGGCGTTCAACCTGTCGATCCTGGCGGCGATGATCGGCACGCCGTGGCTGCCCGACCTGACCGACCATGTCCTGCATATCGAGGAGGTCGGCGAGCCGATGTACCGGATCGACCGGATGCTGTTCCAGATGGCGCATGCCACGCAGCTGCAGGGCATTGCCGGGGTGCGGCTGGGCGCGGTGACCGACATGGTCGACAATGACGTGCCGTTCGGCGAATCGCTGGAACAGATCATCATCCGCTGGTGCCGCGAGATGGGGGTGCCGTATCTGGGGCGGTCGGGGATCGGGCATATCGCGCTCAACCGGGTGGTGCCGTTCGGGGTGATTTGAGGTCGGGGCTGACAGGCGTCCGACGAAGCGGACGAAAATGGGCGAGTGTGGAGAGGAGGCGACCGCGACGGGGCGGGTTCGCGCCGGGGATGCGACTGTGACGCGACACCTGCGCGACAGGCTGACACCATCGGCGCGACTTGGGTGCGACAGTGAAGCCACGTCGGGGCGACCGGTCGGCGACTGACAAGCGACACCGGGGCGGCGGGTTCGCGATGGGGACGCGTCGCGTGCCAGGCGAGTGGGTTCGGGCGGTTTGCGCATCGACCAGTCTACGTGCTTTTTGGGGGTTTGTCGGAAAGCGGATTTCGCCTCCTTTCGTCACCCCGGCCTTGAGCCGGGGCCCAGCTGCCTTGGCCGGTCGAAGAAGCTGGGCCCCGGGTCAAGCCCGGGGTGACAATTGTGGCCGGGTTGGTGGGTGGAGCCTTCACCGCCGAGCGTCTGGCGGAGTGGACCCCGGCAGGGGGGCCGGGTGACGATCGTTAGTGTGTCGCCGTCCTGCGTGCAGCGGTGCGGAACAATACCGCACTGGCCAGCCAGAGCAGCATGAACACCGCGTGGAAGGCAAAGGCCTTGGGCGCGCCGCCGGGGAGGGTGGCGGTGATCGGGGCGGTGGCGGTAAGCAGGCCGAGGATGAGCTGCATCGTCGCGACGCCGGCCATCGTGCGGGCGAGGCCGCCGGCGTCGAACCGGCAGGCATAGCCGCCGACCGTGGTGGCGAGGATGATCATGAAATTGCCGACGGCGCTGCCTTCGTCGCGGACTATGCTGGTCCACACGATCAGGAAGGATGTGAAGCCGGCAAGCGCGATGCCGCTGCGATACGCGGTGGTGGGGGGCATGGGGTGGCTCCTGTGCTTCGGTGACAGGGCCGGGATGGCGGGGTTTGCGGGCGGGGTAATGAGGCGGGGGTGAGGAATTTCTGAGTTGATTGACGCTTGACGTTCAGTTCAGCTTCTTCCTCTCAACACCCCATCTCGTCCGCTCGATCTCCAAGCCCACTTGAGCCACTGTCCAGATCTGGTCAGCGCAAATCCTTGCGAACTTTTTATCGGCTTCCTCTGGAGCCGATGCGGGGCGGAAAGCCTCGATCTCGTCGGCGAGCGCTGTATGCCACTCGCGGAGAAGCGCGCTTAGCCCGTCCGGGTTGGCGACCGCGAAATCCTCCCTTGTGTAGACATATTTGCAGCCGCCCGTCGTAGCCAAGCTGTAGAGAGGGCCTGCAATTCGATCCATCGCAACCTGCAACTCGATCCAGAGCCAGCGGCCACGCTCGGATTGCCAGCCATGTTTTTCCGGCTCGTAGAAGGCGCGCTCGAACGCTTCGCGAAATTTGGCGCTCATGCCACTCGCCCCACGCGGACCAGCGTGCCGTCGGGGTCGCTCACCGCGAACTCGTACATGCCCCATGGCTTGAGATGCGGTGCGCCGGGTTCGATGATCAGCGCGCGCACCCGGTCGGCGATGGCGTCGACGTCTTCGACATAGAGATACAGGCCGAAGGGGTTGTCGGGGGCCTGGGGCGTGCCCGGTTCGTGGCGGAGGTGGAGGTGCCAGCCCTTGCCGTCGCTGAGGATGCGGTAATGGCCCCAGTCGCTGTCGAGGGTGAGGCCGAGGCGCTCGTAGAATGCGGTGCTGGCCTGCAGGTCGCGACAGGGGAGGATGGCGGTGATGCGGTGGTCGGCGGACATGGGCGGAGGGTAGCGTCGAAGCCAGCCCCGCGCTATATCCCCCGCATGCCCGCTCGTTTCGCCAGCACTACCACCACTACTCCCGCCGCGGCGGGAGGGTTTGGCGTGCGCGGGTAGCACCGCGGCGTCGCCCTCTTGCCCGGGATCGGGTGAGATGGCGCTGCTCCCCTTGATCCTGCCTCTTTTCCTCCAGCGCTGCCCCGTGCATAGGCACGTCAAACATGCAGGACTGATATGGCGCAGCTTCTTTCGATCACGCTTCCCGATGGCTCCGTGCGACAGGTCGCGCCGGGGACTACGCCTGGCGACATTGCCGCCGCGATCGGGCCGGGGCTGGCCAAGGCGGCGATTGCCGCGCGGGTCGATGGCGAACTCCGCGATATCAACCGGCCGCTGGAGAAGGACAGCGCGCTGGCGCTGGTGACGGCGCGGGACGAGGCGGATGCGCTGGAGCTGGCGCGGCATGACTTTGCGCATATCCTGGCCGAAGCGGTGCAGGCGCTGTTTCCCGGCACGCAGATCACCTTCGGCCCGGCGACCGATGACGGATTCTACTATGACGTGATGGCCCCGGCGTCGCGTGCGCCCTTCTCGATGGAGGATCTGCCCGCGATCGAGGAGAAGATGCGCGAGATCATCCGCGCCGACAAGCCGCTGCGCCGTGAGGTGTGGAGCCGGCAGGCGCTGATCGACCGTTGGACGGCCGAGGGCGAGAGCTTCAAGGCCGCATGGGCCAAGGAGCTGCCCGAGGGCGAGGAGCTGACGGTGTACTGGTCGGGCGACGACTGGCTCGACATGTGCCGCGGGCCGCATCTGGCGAGCACGGGCAAGCTCGATCCGCAGGCGTTCAAGCTGATGCGCGTTGCGGGCGCCTATTGGCGCGGCGACCAGAAGAATGCGCAGCTGACGCGCATCTATGGGACCGGCTGGCTCAACAAGAAGCAGCTCGACGCGCATCTCCACAGACTGGAGGAGGCGGCCAAGCGCGACCATCGCAAGCTGGGCGCAGAGATGGACCTGTTCCACCTGCAGGCCGAGGCGCATGGCAGCGTTTTCTGGCACCCGAAGGGGTACATGGTGTGGCGTCAGCTCGAGGCCTATATGCGCCGCGCGATCGACGCGGCCGGCTATCGCGAGGTCAAGACGCCGCAGGTGATGGACGCGCGCCAGTGGGAGCAGTCGGGCCATTGGGGCAAGTATCGCGAGAATATGTTCGTGATCCCCGACGAGGTGCCGAACGTCGACGATGACGGCCCGGTGATCAGCGGCGAGGCCGACTGGATGGCATTGAAGCCGATGAACTGCCCGGCGCATGTGCTGATCTTCCGGCAGGGGCTGAAGAGCTATCGCGAGCTGCCGCTGCGGCTGTACGAGAATGGCTGTTGCCACCGTAACGAGCCGCACGGCGCGCTGCACGGGCTGATGCGGGTGCGGCAGTTTACACAGGACGACGCGCACATCTTCTGCCGCGAGGATCAGATCGTCGCCGAGGTGCAGGCATTCTGCGAGCTGGCGGATCGGGTGTATCGCGACTTCGGCTTTACCTATTCGATCAAGCTGGCGCTGCGGCCGGAGAAGCGGTTCGGGTCCGACGCTGATTGGGACAAGGCCGAGAACGAGCTGCGTGACGCGGTGGTGCGTGCGGGGCTGGCGACCGCGGAATATGGCTGGGAAGAGCTGCCGGGCGAGGGGGCGTTCTATGCGCCCAAGCTGGAATGGCATCTGACCGACGCGATCGGGCGGACGTGGCAGGTCGGCACGATCCAGTCGGACCGCGTGCTGCCCGAGCGACTGGACGCGTCCTATGTCGGCGAGGATGGCGAGCGGCACCGGCCGGTGATGCTGCACCGCGCGATCTTTGGCTCTTATGAGCGGTTCATCGGCATTCTGATCGAGCATTTTGCCGGGCGTCTGCCGGTTTGGCTGGCTCCGGTCCAGGCGGTGGTCGCGACGATCGTGTCGGATGCCGACGACTATGCCAAGGACGCGGTCGCCAAGCTGAAGGCTGCCGGGATCCGGGTCGAGAGCGATCTGCGCAACGAGAAGATCAACTACAAGGTGCGCGAGCATTCGTTGGCGAAAGTTCCGCACCTGCTGGTGGTCGGCAAGCGCGAGGCCGAGGAGGGGACGGTTGCCGTCCGCACGCTCGGCAGCGAGGGGCAGAAGGTGATGTCGCTCGACGCGGCGATCGCGATGCTTGCGGATGCGGCGACGCCTCCCGATATGAAGGCGTAACCCGCGCGCCACAGCGTGTGGCTTTTTCGTTTGGATCGCGCGGCGGGGCTACCCGTCCGCGCGTTCCTGCGTTATCGTAAGTCGTCGAAATTATAACAGGAGCTGTTCCTATACGTCCTCCCATGTCCCGGCGCGGTTTCGCGCCCCCGGTACCCACCGGCCCGCGCTACAATGAGTTCATCCAGTCGCCCAAGGTTCGCGTGATCGACCATGAAGGCGAGAATCTGGGCGTGATGTACACGCGCGAAGCGATGGAGCAGGCGCAGGCGCTGGGTCTCGACCTGGTCGAGGTGTCGCCGAATGCGGATCCGCCCGTCGCCAAGTTCCTCGACGTAGGCAAGTACAAGTACGAGGCGCAGAAAAAGGCGAACCTCGCCCGCAAGTCGCAGAAGACGCAGGAGATCAAGGAGATCAAGATGCGTCCCAACATCGACGATCATGATTATGATACGAAGATGAAGGCGGTGCACAAGTTCATCGGCGAGGGTGACAAGGTCAAGATCACGCTGCGGTTCCGCGGCCGCGAGCTGAGCCATGGCCAGCTGGGCATGAACCTGCTCAAGCGTGTGCAGGAAGACGCCGCCGAAGTGGCGAAGGTCGAGAGCTATCCGCGCATGGAAGGCCGCCAGATGCTGATGGTGCTGTCGCCCAAGTGAGGGCTGCGGCGCTCCTGCTGCTGGCGCTGGCCGCGCCGCTTCCCGCGGCCGCGCAGGTGGTGCACAGCCCCGCGATCACCGCCGGGACGGACGAACCGCTCGTCCGTCCGGCGGATGCCAAGCTGGTCTGGTCGGACGAGTTCGATGTCGACGGCCTGCCCGATCCCATGCGCTGGGCCTATGACACCGCCCGCAACAAGCAGGGCTGGTATAACGAGGAAAAGCAATATTACGCCGCCGCGCGGCCGCAGAATGTGCGGGTCGAAGGCGGGCGGCTGATCATTACGGCGACGCCGGAGCGGCTGTCCAACAAGCCCGATCATGGCGGGCAGGATTATGCGTCGGGCAAGATCTTCACCAAGGGGATCGCCGACTGGCGCTATGGCTTTTTCGAGGTGCGCGCCAAGCTGCCGTGCGGGCGCGGCATCTGGCCGGCGATCTGGATGCTGGCGTCGGACGACCGCAAGGGCTGGCCCGCAATGGGCGAGATCGACATCATGGAGCATGTCGGCTGGGACAATGGCCGCGTCCATGGCACGGTGCATACCGGCGCGTACAACCATGTCGCCCAGACGCAGAAGGGCGCGCACGTCGTGCAGAACGACGTGTGCGATACGTTCCACACCTATCAGCTCGACTGGAATGCGGACCGCATCCTGATCGGGATGAATGGCCGCGCCTATATGCGGTTCGAGAATGACAAGAAGGGTGATCCGCAGACCTGGCCGTTCGGGACGCCGGAATATCTGATCCTGAACGTCGCGGTCGGCGGCTGGGGCGGGCAGAAGGGGATCGACCCCAAGGCGTTCCCGGCGGCGATGGAAGTGGACTGGGTGCGGGTTTGGCAGCGGGATTGAGGGGGCTAAATGGCCGGGGGCAGGCTGAAGGGATGGATCAGTTCAGCATTCGCTCTGGCGGCCATGTGTGCCACCATTTCCCCTGCAATCGCGTGCTCGCCATCGTTCGTCGCTTTTGAGGATGGCGGTGCCAAGCTGAATGCGATTGATCGCGCCAGTGTCACTGCATTCGCCCATGAGGCGAGAATGCTTCGATATGCATCAATCGAGCTGGTCGCGCAGAATGACGGGTCGCATGCAGGCCGGGTTATGTCGCAGAGAAGGGCCTCCAGCGTCAGGATGGAGCTGATGCGATTAGGCATCCCGGCCGACTCAATCAAAATTCAGTTCGCTAGCGCGGCAACCAGGCTGATTTCCGGAGCCGGGTCGGCGCGGTTTGTGGTTATGAGACCGCGCCCTGCGCGCGCAGGAGCAACTGGCACTACGCCTGGCTGTTAGAGTCTGGACAGTATGAAGCCTTGGCCCGGCTCAAGGCCGGGCTGACGATGGGGGTGCGGGTTTAATCCTCCCCGGAACGGGGAGGGGGATCGCAGCCGCAGGCGGTGGTGGAGGGTGCCCGAGGCAGGCCGCCCCTTCCCGGAGGGGCCCCTCCGTCAGCGCTGCGCGCTGCCACCTCCCCGCTCCGGGGAGGATTTTTAGTCGCCGCCGCCGCCGTCTCCCCCGCTGTCGCCGCTCGAATCGCTGTCGCTATCGGTGCGGTCGCGGTCGTCGGTGTCGCTGGCGTAGGTCGTGCCGCCGTCGCCATTGTCCTTCTTGCGCTTTGCCTCCTTCGCCGCGTTCAGCGAGATGAACACGGTCATCACCGAAATCGCCACGGCGCCGAGTGCGATCCAGACCGCGGTCATAGCGGCGGCTCCCACAGTTCGATCGCATTGCCTTCGGGGTCGTGAATGCGGGCGAACTTGCCGACTTCGGGCGAGTCCCATTCGGGATTGGTGATGATATCGATCCCCGCAGCGTTGAGCTGTTCGAGCATGCCTTCGAGGTCGCGGACGCGCAGGTTGATCATGAATTGCTTGTCGGCGGCGAAATAGTCGGTGGTCGCCTTGAACGGGGCGAAGACCATCGGGCCGCCCTGCGTGTGCCAAGTCCATTCATTGACATCGCCCCCGCTACCCTCGGCGACGCAGCCCGCGCCGATGCCGAGATGTTCGCGATACCATGTGTTGAGCGCGTCCGGGTCTTGTGCCCGGAAGAACAGCCCGCCCATGCCGAGTACGCCCATTGTCGCCTCCCCCGTGGTACGTGGGGGGAGTGTAGGGGCGGTGTCGGGTAAATCCACCCCTCTCGTCACCCCGGGCTTGACCCGGGGGCAGGCGCTCTTGGTTGGCGTTGAAAAAGAAGCCCTGGACCGGCTCAAGGCCGGGCCGACGATTGGGGGTCAGGCTGCCGACGCGAACTCGCCCTGGCCTGCGGTCGCGTCGAGCAGGCGGCGTTCGAGCGACTTCAGCCGCAGCACGGCGGTGATCTTGTCGCCGGTCAGGTCGGTGACATAGAAGGTGTCGACCGCGCGCTCGCCATAGGTGGCGACATGGGCGCTGTGGATCGTCACCTTGGACTGGAACAGCGCATAGGCGAGGTGGTGGAGCAAGGCCGGGCGGTCGCGCGCCTGCACCTCGATCACCGTGAAGCGGTTCGATGCCTTGTTGTCGATCAGCACGTTCGGCTCGATCGTGAAGGCGTCGGCGCGCAGACGGGGCAATGGCTTGGCGGCGAGGCGTTCGGTGAGCTTGGCGCGGTTGGCCAGCGCCTCGGCAATCCCGGTTTCGATGCGGGCGAGTTGCCCTGGATCGTCGAACGGGCGGCCGAGCGGGTCCTGAACGAGGAAATTGTCGAGCGCCATGCCGTCGCGCGTGGTGTGGATGCGTGCGTCGATGATGTTGCCCCCGGCGGCATGGATCGCGCCGGCGATACGGTAGAACAGGCCGGCATGGTCGGCGGCATAGACGGTGACGAGCGTCGCGCCGCGATCGGGATAGACCGTCGCCTCGACCGACAGCTGCGCATCGCCAACGCGCGCAATGAAGCGGGCGTTGCGTTCGATCACATCCTCGGGCTCCGCCACCCAATAAGGGTCGGCGAGGCGGCGGATAAAGCCGCTGGTGTCGCCTCCGATCGCCTGTGCCAGCGCGGCCTGTTTCGCCGCGATCCGCTCGCCGCGCCCGCGCTGCTTGTGGCCGAGGCGCAGCACTTCCTCGGCGCTTTCGAACAGGTTGGTGAGCAGCTGGCGCTTCCACCCGTTCCACACGCCGGGGCCGACCGCGCGGATGTCGACGACGGTGAGGATCAGCAGCATCATCAGCCGCTGGGGCGATTGCACCACGGCGGTGAAGTCGAGGATCGTCTTGAAGTCGCTGAGGTCGCGCTTGAACGCGGTGGCGGACATCAGCAGGTGATAGCGGACCAGCCACGACACCGTCTCGGTCTCCGCCGCAGTCAGGCCGAAGCGCGGGCAGAGCTTGAGCGCGATCTCCGCGCCGATCACGCTATGGTCGCCGCCACGCCCCTTGGCGATGTCGTGCAGCAGCACCGAGACATAGAGCGCGCGGCGCGAGGCGACCTGATCGAGGATGCCGCTGGCGAGCGGGTGATCCTCCTTGAGGTCGCCCTTTTCGATGCGGTTGAGCAGGCCGACGGCGCGGATCGTGTGCTCGTCCACCGTGAAGTGGTGGTACATGTCGAACTGCATCTGCGCGACGACGCGGCCGAAATCCGGCACGAACTGGCCGAACACCCCGGCCTCGTTCATCCAGCGCAGCACGGTTTCGGGATCGCGCGGGCTGGTCAGCACATCCATGAACAGCGCGTTGGCGCGCGGATCGTCGCGCCAGTCGGCGATCAGCTTGGCATCGCGGTTGGCGGCGCGCATCGCGAGCGGGTGGACTTCGAGGCCGTGCAGGTCGGCAAGCTGGAACAGCTCGACCAGTCGCACCGGGTCTTCGCGGAAGAAATCGTCGTCCGGGAGCGCGAGGCGACCGCGATCGAGGACGAAGCCCTTGAGCTTGCGGGGGGACCGGCGGATGCGGGGCAGGCCGAAGCGGCTGCCGCGCGCGGCAAACTTCTCATCCAGATGCGCGAGGAAGACGCCGGTGAGGTCGCCGACCATCTTCGCCTGGAGGAAGTAGAAGTGCATGAAGCGCTCGACCTTCGACTTGCCCGGGCGGTCGGCGTAGCGCATCCGCTCCGCGATCTCGCGCTGATAGTCGAAGGTCAGCCGGTCCTCACCGCGCCCGGCAAGGTTGTGGAGGTGGCAGCGCACCGCCCACAGGAAATTCTCGGCGCGGCGGAACTGGCGATATTCGAGCTTGGTGAGCAGCCCGACCTCGACCAGATCGGCGGGTTCGCGCACGCCATGGGCGTATTTGCCGATCCAGAACAAGGTGTGGAGGTCGCGCAGGCCGCCCTTCCCCTCCTTGACATTGGGTTCGACGACGTAGCGGCTGTCGCCCATCTTGCGGTGGCGCTCGTCGCGCTCGGCGAGCTTTTGCGCGATGAAGTCGCGCGCGCTGCCGTTCTGGATCTCGGCCTTGAAGCGCGCGGCCGCCTCGTCATAGAGCGCGGTGTCGCCCCAGATGTAGCGTGCCTCAAGCAGCGCGGTGCGGACGGTGATGTCGCCGCGCGCCTCCCGCACCATTTCGTCGAGCGAGCGCGAACTGTGCCCGACCTTCAGCCCCATGTCCCACAGCGAATAGAGCATCGATTCGATGACCTGCTCGCTCCACCCGGTCTGCTTCCAGGGTGTGATGAAACCGATATCGACATCGCTGTGCGGCGCCATCTCGCCGCGCCCATAGCCGCCGACCGCGATCAGGGTCATCCGCTCGGCGGTGCTGGGATTGCTGTTGGGGTAGAGGCGGGTGAGGGTGAAGTCCCACAGGGTGCGCAGCAGCTGATCCATCAGGAACGCGCCGCTCGCCGCGCTTTCATGGCCCTTCGCGGGCTGTTCGATCAGGCGACGGGCGATTTCGGCGCGGCCATCCTCCAGTGCCTGTTTGAGCCGGAGCGCGGCCGCCTGACGCAGCCGCATCGCATCGGGCGCATCGAGCGCGGCGAGATCGTCCGCCAGCGCCCGCCGGTCGACGATCGCGCGGCGGTGGGGGATGGAGTCAAAGCGGCCGGACATGGGGTGGAGATAGGGGAGATGTGGGGCGGGCGCTAGGCGGCTCGCTAATTCCTCCCCTGCCTTGCAGGGGAGGTGGCAGCGCGCAGCGCTGACGGAGGGGCGGCCGCGCAGACGGCCGAAGCGGCTCGGCAAAATTCCGCCCCCTACGGGGCGGCCCCTCCACCACCCGCTGCGCGGGCGGTCCCCCTCCCCTGAGCGAGCTCAGGGGAGGAATCGCGATCAATCCGGCTTCTTGGCCACACCCACCAGCGCCGGGCGGAGCAGGCGGTCGCGGATCATGTAGCCGGACTGGATTTCCTGCACGATCGTGCCGGGTTCGGCGTCGGCGCTGGGGATTTCCATCATCGCCTGATGGCGATTGGGGTCGAGCGCTTCGCCGAGCGCGGTGATCTTGGAAATGCCGTGGCGGGCGAAGACGCTGTCGAGCTCGCGGCCGGTGGCTTCGAGGCCCACGATCAGCCCCTTCATCTTGTCGTCCTCGCGCAGCTCCTCCGGGATTGCGGCGAGGGCGCGGCCGAGATTGTCGGCGACCGAGAGGATGTCGCGGGCAAAGCCGGTGGCGGCATAGTTGCGCGCGTCCTCCGCCTCCTTCTGCGCGCGGCGCAGCAGGTTCTGCGCCTCGGCGCGGGCGTAGAGCGTTGCGGACTTGGCTTCGGCGAGTTCCGCCTCGAGCGCGGCGACGCGGTCCGTTTCGGCCACTTCGGGGGCGGCCTCTGCGGTTTCCTGACGGAGGTCGTCGGTCGCTTCGGTCTTGTTGTCTTCGGTCATGGTTCCTGCATGTTTTCTTATGGTTCAGGCCAGCAATCTGGCCAGGGTTGATGCCGTGAAATCCACCATGGGCACGACGCGCGCATAGTTCAACCGGGTCGGGCCGATAACCCCCACCACGCCGACGACGCGGCCGTCCATCGCGCGCACCGGCTTGGCGATGACCGAGGAGCCGGAGAGGGCGAACAGCTTGTTCTCGCTGCCGATGAAGATGCGGGCGGCGTCGGCCTCACGCGCGCTGTCGAGCAGGCGGGCGATTTCCTCCTTGCCCTCCAGCTCGTCGAGCAGGCGGGTGACGCGGTCGAGATCCTCGGCCAGCGCGGATTCGAGCAGGCGGCCCTGACCGCGCACGATCAGCACCGGGCGATCGTCGCCATCCTGCGACCAGACCGCGAGGCCGCGCTCGACCAAAGTGCGGGCGGCATCGTCGAGCGCGGCGCGTTCGCTGGCGATCTGGTTCGCGATGCGGGCGCGGGCCTGCGAAAGCGTCAGGCCGCCGAGCGTGGCGGTGAGGTAGTTGGCGGCCTGTTCCAGCGTCGCCGGGGGCAGGCCGGGGGGCAGTTCGACCACGCGGTTTTCGACCGACCCGTCCTCCCCCACCAGCACCGCGAGCGCGCGGTCGTTGCCCAGCGGCACGAAGCCGAACTGGCGCAGCACGCGCTCCGCCTTGGGTACCAGCACCATGCCGGCGCAGGCGGAGAGGCCGGACAGTGCGGCGGTGGTGGCGGCGAGCGCCTCCTCGACCGGGCCGCGGGCGTCGGCGCGCGCCTCGATCGCGGCGCGTTCCTCCGCCGAGGGTTCGTTGGCCTGCATCATCCCGTCGACGAACAGGCGCAGGCCAAGCTCGGTCGGCATTCGCCCCGCACTGGTATGCGGCGCGGCGAGCAGGCCGAGCTCCTCAAGGTCCTGCATGACGTTGCGGATCGAGGCGGGGGAGAGGTTGAGGCCGGGAGCGCGCGAGATGGTGCGCGACCCGACCGGCTGACCCGCGTCGAGATACGACTCCACCACGACGCGAAAGATGTCGCGGGCGCGGTCGGTCAGCTCGGTGATCGGCGGGGTGGTCATGCGGTCGCAATCTAATGTCGTCGCGGCAAGATTACACGTCCGTCATCCCCGCGAAAGCGGGGGCGACGACTTGGGTCAAGGCCGCTCCCCGATCAGCGGGGCGAGCGCGGGGATCAGGTCGGGGGCGTTGCCGATGGCGTCGGCCATGGCGCGGTTGGCTTCGCGGTCGCAGCCGAAATAATAATAGAGGCTGCTGGTGCCGCCTGGGCCGGTCCACCTGATCTCGGCGCTGGGCATGTCGGTGGCGGCGCGTTCGCAGCCCTTTTCACCGTGGGAGTAGCGGCGGTCGGTGCCGGGTTTCGGGCGATAGGGGGCGAGCGTGGCGGCAAAGCTGTCGAATTGGGCACGGGTCAGTTTGAAGGGCTTGGTGCCGCCGGTCTGGGTGAAGCGCTTGCCCTCGAAGCTGCCGTCGCCATTGGCCTGAACGGTGAAGGCGTAGACCGGGCAGGCGCCGAAGCACGGGCCGGTGCTGTAGCTGATCTGGGTCACTGCGGCCGCGGGGGCGGGCGTCTCCGGCGCGGGGGTGCGCGCGCAGCCGGCCACCGCAAGCCCCAGCACCATGATCAATCCAAGCCGTTTCATGTCATTTCTCCGACGGAGCGAAGCGCGAGACTGGCGCGTTGGTTCCCGTGCGTCTAGGTCCGCTGCGAAACGAACCTTGGAGATTACCCTATGCGCCCCAGCGGCCGCGCCCCCGATCAGATGCGTGCGATCAGCATCGAACCGAACTTCACCATCCATGCCGAGGGATCGGTGCTGGTGAGTTTCGGCAATACCAAGGTGCTGGTGACCGCGAGCGTCGAGGAGCGGGTGCCGCCGTTCCTGCGCGGCAAGGGTGAGGGCTGGGTCACGGCCGAGTACGGCATGCTGCCCCGCGCGACGCATACGCGCGGCAGCCGCGAGGCGGCGAAGGGCAAGCAGTCGGGGCGGACGCAGGAGATTCAGCGGCTGATCGGGCGATCCTTGCGCGCGGTGACCGACCTGAAGGCGCTGGGCGAGCGGCAGATCACGCTGGATTGCGACGTGATCCAAGCCGATGGCGGCACCCGCACGGCGGCGATCAGCGGCGCATGGGTCGCGCTGCGCCTCGCAGTCGACACGCTGATCGCCGAGGGCAAGCTGACCGGCGATCCAATCCTGCAGCAGGTCGCGGCGGTGTCGTGCGGCATCTATCAGGGCAATCCGGTGCTCGACCTCGATTATGACGAGGACAGCGCGGCGGATGCGGACGCGAACTTCGTACTGCTGGCCGATGGCAAGATTGCCGAGGCGCAGGCGACCGCCGAGGGCGCGACGTACGACGAGGAAGGGCTGCTGCGGCTGCTGCGTCTGGCAAGGATCGGATGCGGCGAGATTTTCGCGGCGCAGCTGAAGGCAGTGGGACGGTGAGCGGGGAAGGCGAGGTCCCGCAGGCGATCCGCAAGCTCCAGCCGGGCAAGCTGGTCATCGCCAGCCATAACGAGGGCAAGGTGCGCGAGATCCGCGACCTGCTCGCCCCCTATGGCATCGAGCCGATCAGTGCGGCGTCGCTCGACCTGCCCGAGCCGGAAGAGACCGGCACGACGTTCGTCGCCAATGCCGAGCTGAAGGCGATGCAGGCGGCGGACCTGTCGGGGCTGCCCGCGCTGGCGGACGATAGCGGGCTGTGCGTCGAGGCGCTGGGCGGCGACCCGGGGATTTTCTCGGCGCGTTGGGGGCTGGCCGATCCGGGGATTGCGGGACTGGAGCCGGTGACCGGTGAGGGCCGCGACTTCGACCTGGCGATGCGGCGGGTGAACGACAAGCTCGAGGCGCTGCCCGAAGGGACGTCGCGCGCCGCGCATTTCGTGTGCGCACTGGCGCTGGCTTGGCCCGACGGGCATGTCGAGTGGTTCGAGGGGCGGGTCGACGGGACGCTGATCTGGCCACCGCGCGGGGACCGAGGCTTCGGCTATGACCCGATGTTCGTGCCCGAAGGGCATGAGCGCAGCTTTGGCGAGATGAACCCGGCGGCGAAACACGCGATGAGCCATCGCGCCGATGCCTTCGCGCAGCTGGTGGCGGCGGTGTTCTAGAGGCGGCGCCGGCCCGCTCCCCCACCCGGCCACCCAACGCCAGTATCCTATGGGTGGCCGGGTGGGGGAGCGGGCCGGGGCCGATTCAGCTCTGCTGAAAGCACTTTAAACCGCCAGATCGCGCAGGATCGTGTCGAGCAGGAGGACCAGCGCCGCGTCGGTGCGGGCCTCCTCGTCGCGCAGCACGGTTAGGGTGCGCACGAGGTCGTCGTGGTTCATCCGGCGCGCCAGCGCGAGGGCGGTTTCGTAGCTGACCCGCTCGGCCTGCTTGCCCTTGCGGAACGCTCCCACCAGCGCGATGTCGCGCAGCGGCCCCTGGGCGATCGTCGCCGCATCGCGATCGGCATCGTCGAGGATCGCGCGAAGCCAGATGTTGCGCGGCCCCGCCGTGTCGCCGCCAAGCTCGGCCAGCGCGGTGGCGAGCCGGTCTGCCTGGCTGCGGGCGTTGCGGGCCTCATCGGCCAGATAGGCGCCGATGCGATAGGACGCGCCGCGCTGAAGCGGCTCGGACCGTTCGATCCAGGCGGTTTCGGCATCATGCAGGTCCTGCAGCGCAACGATCAGCAGGTCGGTGGGGGTAACGGTGTCAGCCATGCGCGCACAACGCCGGCGGACGTCATGCGGTCCCGATAAATTGTGGAAAATCAGCGTTGCGGAAGCGCGACCTGTCCCATCACATTGCCCGCCGGGGAGTAGCGGCAGACCAGCACATCCTCGCGCGCGTTGCTGGCGAGGGCGCAGCCGACGCGGGAGGTACGCGACCAGATGATTTGGGCATAATGGCCGGCATCGACGAAGCGGCCGGTGCGGCTGATGTTCGGGATCGGGCGGTTCAAATAGTCGCGCTGTTCGGCGACCCAATGGCCGGCCATTTCTTCATAGCGATAGGCGCTGCGCGTCCCTTTCCACAGGTTTTCGCCCTGTGCGGCGGGGCCGCGGGGTTGCTGCGCATGCTCGAACCGGCCGCTGCGCGCGAGGACGCGGGCATAGGCGGCGGCGTCGCGGGCAAGGGCCTCGTCCCAGGTCAGCGGCGGCACCTTCACGGCGGCACGGGCGGCGTTCTGCGCGTCGAGCATCGCGGTGCGCAGACGTTCGGCGCCGCGCGGGGCGGGGGTGAGCGAGTCGCGGCGCTCGACGAACTGCCGCGGTTCTTCGTTCTGGGGCGGCTCACCCTGAGGTGAGCAGGCGGCGAGGAGCAGGAGGGGGAGGAGCAGCATCTTTCGGAAAACCTCGTTTCCGCGCATAGCGCGCGCAACATGAATGGTTCCGAACCGAACGCTGCGGCCCCGCTGGCGCTTTACGTCCACTGGCCGTTCTGCGTCTCCAAATGCCCCTATTGCGATTTCAACAGCCATGTCCGCGAGGTGGTGGACCAGGATGCGTGGCGCAAGGCGCTGCTCGCCGACCTGGCGCATGAGGCGGCGCTGCTGCCCGGGCGGCGGCTGGGGTCGATCTTTTTCGGGGGCGGCACGCCGTCACTGATGCCGCCCGAGACGGTGGCGGCGGTGATCGACGCGGCGGTGGCGGCATGGTCGCCGCAGGGCGATCTGGAAGTGACGCTGGAGGCCAATCCGTCGTCGGTCGAGGCGGCGCGGTTCGCCGATCTGGCAGCGGCGGGGGTCAATCGCGTGTCGCTGGGGTTGCAGGCGCTGGACGATGACGCGCTGGCGTTTCTGGGGCGGGCGCATGGCGTGGCCGAGGGGCTGGGGGCGCTGGCGACGGCACAGCGGCATTTCGGGCGGGTGAGTTTCGACCTGATCTATGCGCGGCCGGGGCAGTCGGTGGCGGAGTGGGAGGCGGAGCTGGCCCGCGCGCTGAGCTTCGGGACCGAGCATTTGTCGTTGTACCAGCTGACGATCGAGCCGGGGACGCGCTTTGCGACGCTGGCGGCGAAGGGCGATCTGGTGATCCCGGATGCCGATGCGGCGGCGGATCTGTGGGATGTGACACAGGCGCTGACGGGTGCGGCGGGGCTGCCGCTGTACGAGGTGTCGAACCATGCGCGGCCGGGGGCGGAGAGCCGGCATAACCTCAGCTACTGGCGCTACACCGACTATGCTGGGGTCGGGCCGGGCGCGCATGGGCGGCGGACCGGCCATGCGACGACGCGGCACAAGAAGCCGGAGAACTGGCTGAACGCCGTCACGCGCAACGGACATGGGATGCAGGAGGAGGTTGCGCTGTCGCGCGGCGAGCGCGCGACCGAGGCGCTGGTGATGGGCCTGCGGTTGGCCGAGGGGGTGGATCTGGCGCGGATCGGGGCGGGCTATGTCGATCTGGCGGCGGTGGAGCGGCTCGCGGCGCACGGGTTGATCGTGCGCGACGGCGATCGGCTGCGGGTGACGGGCGCAGGGATGCCGGTGCTGGAGGGGATATTGCGCGAGGTGGTGGCGGACTGACTGCCACCCCGGGGCCAGCCCGGGGTGGCGATAGGATTACCGCCCGAAACCCTGCGGCGCGGGCGACACCGTCACGGTGGTGCCGCCGCGAATCTCCTGCACCTCCAGTGCGCGTTCGGCGACGCCGTCGCGGCCGAAGCGGAAGGCGCCGTCGATGCCGCCGAAGCCGCCGGGATCGTCCAGACGATCGGTCGGGAAGGCATCGCCCGGGCGCCAGTCGCGCGCGATGCGCACGGTCAGCAGCACCGAATCATAGCCGAGCGTCGACAGGCGATAGGGTGCGGCGCCGAAGCGGGCGCGGTACTTGTTGGCATAGGTGCGGTAGAGCGTGTCCGAGACGCTGGCGAACCAGCTGCCGTTGAGCGCGGTCATGCCGCCCACCGCCGAATCGCTGTTCCACAATTCGGTGCCGAGCACCTTGGCATTGGCGTTGGCGCGGCGGATGCCGGGAACGGCGGTGACGGCGCCGCTGGCGCTGTCGGCGATCAGCACCGCCTGGAACGGCGAGCGCGCGAGGCGGGCGATCGCGGCGTTCATCGCGGGGGCGCCGCGATTATAGGTTTCGAGTGCGGTGACCTTGCCGCCCGCACCCTCGACCGCGCGCAGGAACGCGGTGCTCGCACGGTCGCCATAAAGGCCGGTCGGCATCAGTCCGGCGAATTCGGTGACGCCGCTGCGCCGCGCGTAATCGACCACGCGCTCGATCGACTGGGCAGGGGTGTAGCCCATCACATAGGTGCCATTGCCGGCCACGCCGGTGTCGTTCGAGAAGCTGAGCACCGGCACTCCGGCGCGGCGCGCGAGCGGGGCGATGGCGCGGGCGTCTTCGGCAAGCAGCGGCCCGAGGATCAGCTTGTTGCCGTCTGCCAGCGCGCGGGTCGCTGCGGCAGTCGCGCCGAGCGCGGTGTCATAGGTGGTGATGCGGACATTGTCCGCCTTGAGATCGAGGATCGCGAGCTGGGTCGCGTTGGCCAGGCTGCGGCCGATGCCGGCATTGGTGCCCGACAGCGGCACGAGCAACGCGACGCGGTGCCGCTGCGTATCGGCTTCGGGCAGGCCGGGGCGAACCGGCGGCGGGGTGGTCGGGCGGACCGGCTGGGTCGGACCGGGCCGCGCCGGCTCCGGCGGCGGGGCCGAGGGGCGGACGCAGGCGGACAGCGCAAGCGCGGCGCCGATGACGATTCCGCGGATGATCTTCGACATGCCCGGTTGGCGTTTCAGTGCTGCCTCTGCCATGACGTTCCCCAATGACTTCTGTTCTCGAGCCCGGCCTCTACATCGTCGCGACGCCGATCGGCAATCTCGGCGATCTTTCCCCGCGTGCATCTGAAATACTCCTGAACGCCGATGTGGTTGCGGTTGAGGACTCGCGTGTGACAGCGGGGCTGTTCCGCCACCTTGGCGCAAAGCGGCCGATGACGCCGTATCACGACCATAATGCAGAGGCCGTGCGGCCGGGGCTGGTCGCGCGGATGGCGACTCAGGCCGTCGCTTTGGTCTCGGACGCGGGGACGCCGCTGATCTCAGATCCCGGCTACAAGCTGGTGCGCGATGCGCGGGCGGCGGGGCATGCGGTGGTGACGATTCCGGGGCCGTGCGCGGGGATCGCGGCGCTGACGCTGGCCGGGCTGCCGACCGACCGGTTTCTGTTCATGGGGTTTCTGCCGAGCAAGCAGCAGGCGCGGGCTGAAGCCATCGCCGAAGTGGCGGGGGTGCGCGCGACCCTGGTGTTCTATGAAAGCGGGCCGCGGCTGTCGGCGGCACTGGCGGCTTTGGCCGAAGGGCTGGGGGATCGCGAGGCGGCGGTGGCGCGCGAGATCACCAAGAAGTTCGAGGAATGCGTGACCGGCATGCTGACCGAATTGTCGGCACGCTATGCCGAGGGCGGGCCGAAGGGCGAGATCGTCGTGGTGGTCGCCCCGCCGGGCGAGGCGGCGCCGGCGAGCGCGGAGGATGCCGATGCGGCGCTGGCGGAGGCGCTGACGCGGCTGCCGGTGTCGAAGGCGGCGGGCGAGGTGGCGAAGCGGCTGGGGCTGGATCGCAAGGCGCTGTATGCGCGGGCGATGGAACTCAAAGGGTGAGGGACCGTCGCGCTGCCGAGCAATCGGGCCGCGACGGGGAGACGCGCGCGGCGTGGTATTTGCGGCTGCGCGGGTGGCGGATTCTCGATCGGCGGGTGCGGACGCCGGCCGGGGAGGTCGATCTGGTCGCCAAGCGGGGCAGGCTGGTCGCGTTTGTCGAGGTGAAGGCGCGCAAGTCCGCCGCCGAACTCGATTTTGCGATCGACGCGCGGCGGCTGGCGCGGGTTGCGGCGGCGGCGGAATATCTGATGCCGCGCTACGCCGCGAATGGCGAGGATATCCGGGTCGATGTGCTGCTGCTCGCGCCCGGCGTACGGCCACGGCATATCGAGAATGCGTGGATTGGGTGAGGGGGATCGGGTGACATTCGCCCGCAGGCTCCCTACTTGCCGCGTTGAACCGATAAAGGACCGCGAATGCCCCTTACCGTCGCCGTGCAGATGGACCCGCTCGATTCGATCAATATCGCGGGCGATTCGACCTTTGCGCTGATGCTGTCGGCGCAGGCGCGCGGGCATCGGTTGTACCACTACGCGCCCGAGGCGTTGAACTATGCCGATGGGCGCGTCTGGGCCAAGGCGCATCCGGTGACCGTGCAGCGGGTGGCGGGCAATCATTTCGAATTCGGCGATCCGGTGTCACTCGATCTGGGCGATGAAGCCGATGTCGTGCTGATGCGGCAGGATCCGCCGTTCGACCTTGGCTATATCACCGCGACGCATCTGCTCGAGCGGATCGCCGACCGGACATTGGTGGTCAACGATCCGGCCAGCGTGCGTAACGCGCCGGAAAAGGTATGGGTGCTCGATTATGCGCGCTTCATGCCGCCGACGCTGATCACGCGCGACTATGACGAGGCGAAGGCGTTTCTGGCGAAGCACGGCGCGATCGTGGTCAAGCCGCTGCACGGCAATGGCGGCAAGGCGATCTTCAAGATCGACAGCAATGGCGCGAACCTGTCGTCTCTGATCGAGGTGTTCAACACCGCGTACCGCGAGCCGCATATGGTACAGGCCTTCCTTCCCGATGTGGCCAAGGGCGACAAGCGCATCGTGCTGGTCGATGGCGAGGTCGCGGGCGCGGTCAATCGCGTGCCGGGCGAGGGCGAAATCCGGTCGAACCTGGCGGTCGGCGGGACCGCGGCGAAGACCGAGCTGACCGCGAAGGAGCAGGAAATCTGCGCCGCGCTGGCACCGGAGCTCAAGCGGCGCGGGCTGATCTTTGTCGGGATCGACGTGATCGGCGGCGAGTGGCTGACCGAGATCAACGTGACGTCGCCGACCGGCATTGTCGCGATCGACCGGTTCAATGGAACCGACACCGCCGCCATGATCTGGGATGCGATCGAGCGCCGCGTCGCTGCGCGCGCCTGATCCTTTTTCCCTGATTAGCGTTTGGCGTCCCTTATGACCGAATTCATTCTGAACCTGATCGCCTGGGGCGGATATGTCGGGATCTTCATCCTGATGACGCTCGAGAATGTGTTTCCCCCGATCCCGTCCGAGGTGATCATGGGGCTGGGCGGCATGGCCGTCGCGCGCGGCGACATGGACATGACCCCGCTGCTCATCGTCGCGACGCTCGGCACGACGGCGGGCAACATGGTGTGGTACGGCATCGGGCGCTGGATCGGGATTGCGCGGCTCAAGCCGTTCGTCGATCGCTATGGCCGCTGGCTGACGCTGACCTGGGACGAGGTCGAGCAGCTCAACCGCTTCTTCAACCGCCACGGGCTGTGGGTGGTGTTCTTCTTCCGCTTCCTGCCGACGTTCCGCACGATGATCTCGCTGCCCGCCGGCATGGCGAAGATGGGGATGCCGCGCTTCCTGCTCGCGACATTCGTGGGGAGCGCGATCTGGAACGCAGTGCTGGCCTATGCCGGACTGTTGCTGGGGTCGCGGTTCGAGGAGCTGCAGGTCTATGTCGGGCCGGTCGCGATCGTCACGACGGCTGCGGTCGTGGTGGTGTGGGCCTATCGCGTGGTGACGTGGAAGCGGCGGGTACGCTGATTTCTATCGTTACCCCCGCGAATGCGGGGGCCCATCTCCTGTAGGCGCGGCGCATCTCACCCGTGCGGAGTATGGATAGTCCGGGAGATGGGCCCCCGCTTTCGCGGGGGTGACGGCAGGCGTTCAGCCCCGGAAGCTGTCCTTCGCTGCGCGGCGTTCGGCCAGTTCCTCGACCGATGCGGCGCGTATGAACGGGTTGGTCGCACGTTCCAGGGCGATGGTCGTCGGCACGGTAGGCAGGCCCTGCGCGCGCATCGCATCGACCTCTGCCATCCGCGCGATCAGCGCTGCGTTATCCGGTTCGGCGACCAGCGCGTAGCGGCCGTTCGACTGGGTGTATTCGTGCGCGCAATAGACGGTCGTGTCGCCCGGCAGCGCAGCGAGGCGCTGCATGTTCGCGAACATCTGCGCCGCCGTCCCCTCGAACAGGCGGCCGCAGCCCATCGCGAACAGCGTGTCGCCGACAAAAACGATCTCTGCCTCGGGGAGGTGATAGGCGATATGGCCGGCGGTATGGGCGGGGATGTCGATCACCTCCGCCTGGAACGCGCCGAGCGTCACGGTATCGCCCTCTGCCACCAGCCGGTCGGCGGTGGGAATCTTGGCGGCCTCGGCGGCGGGCGCGATGATGGTGCAGCCGGTGGCGGCCTTGATCGCGGCATTCCCGCCGGTGTGGTCGGGATGCCAATGGGTGTTCCAGATCGCCGAGATCGTCCAGCCGCGCGCTGTGGCAGCCTCAAGCACCGGTTCCGCCACGGCGGGGTCGACGACGATCGTCTCCCCCGATGCGGCATCATGCGCGAGCCAGATGTAATTGTCGCTGAGCGCGGGGATGCGGACGACCTCGATGGCCATTACCAGGCCCCGGTGTTCGGCATCGACGCCCAGGGTTCGGCGGGCTCGAGATGGCCGTCCTGCAGCAGCTCGACCGAGATGCCGTCGGGGCTGCGCACGAACGCCATATGCCCGTCGCGCGGGGGGCGGTTGATCGTGACGCCGGCGTCCATCAGCCGCTGGCAGGTTTCGTAGATATTCTCGACGCGATAGGCGAGATGCCCGAAATTGCGGCCGCCGGTGTAGGTTTCGGCGGGGCTGCCATCCTCGGGCGGCCAGTTATAGGTGAGCTCCACCTCGGCACGCGGACGACCGTCGCGCTCGGACGTGTCGGCGGCGATATCGCCCGGCGCGGCGAGGAAGATTAGCGTGAAGCGGCCCTTTTCGCTCTCCATCCGCCGGGTTTCCTTGAGACCGAGCAGTTCGAAGAAGCGGATCGAGGCGTCCGGGTCGGTCACCCGGATCATGGTGTGAAGGTAATGCATCGGGAGTCCCTGTCGCTGGTTCGGGCCAGAGATAGGGAGGATGCAGCGGGAGTCTATTGCTGCTCGGCAAATTGTTGGAGCGCTGCGCGTGCCGAAGCACCGATCGGCCCATCAGGGGCGAGCTGCGCGGCGCGGGTCCAGGCGGCCTTGGCGCCCGCTTCGTCGCGGGCGACCGCGGCGATGTTTCCGGCTTCGAGCTGGACCGAGGCATCGTCGCCGGCCATCTCCACTGCCTTGGCGATATGTTCGCGCGCGAGCGGGATGTTGCCGGTGCGGCGCGCGAGATTGGCGGAGAGCAGCCACGCCATCGGGTCTTTTGCCGCGTGGACGAGCGCCTTGTCGAGGTCGCTGCGGGCACCGGCGAGGTCGCCCGATGCGACCAGCGCGCGGGCGCGGTCGAGATGCGCTTCGCCGAGTTCCAGCCCTTCCAGCGTGCCGGTGGCGAGCGCGGCGTCGAGTGCGGTGCGCGCCTTGGCGGCCTCACCGGCGGCGAGCCACGCATTGCCGGCCTGCGCCCAATATTTCGATGCGCGGCGGTCGCGCGCCACTTCGGCCTCCCGCGCCGCCGTTTCGAACGCGCCGCCCGCGCTCACCCAGCGCTGCTGCCGGGCATAGGCCATGCCGCGGCATTGTTCGGCAAGGAAACGCCCGCCCGCCAGCCGCCAGCGGTTGGCCTCGGCGATCCCTTCGGCGGGGGAATCGACCGCGAGTTCGACGCAGCGTTCCCAGCGCTGTTCCTCGGGCGAGGGCGGACCGACGGGGGCGGTTTGGGCGGCGGCGAGAAGCAGGAGCATCATGGCGTGGGGACGAGATCCTCAAGGGTGCGCAGGATCAGGGCGATGTCCTGCGGGCGCGACAGGCGGTGGTCGCCGTCCTTGACGAGGAGTGTCTGCACATCGTCTGAACGGAGCAGGCCGGCAAGCGTGACACTGCGCTCCCATGGCACATCGGGGTCGCGCTGGCCATGGATCAGCCGGGCGGGCATGGGCAGATCGATGGGGCCGTGCATCAGCCGGTTCGCCTCGCCCGAGGACCAAAAGGCGCGGGTGGTGACGGTCGGCTCGGGGGCGTATTCGGACGGCTCTTCGAGCCGGCCTTCGTTGAGCAAGGTCAGTTTCTGCGCCTGCGTGAAGCCCCAGTCGGTGAAGTCGGGGGCGGCCGCGATGCCGACCATCCCGACGACGCGGTCCGGCCGCGCCCTGGCCACCAGCAGCATGATCCACCCGCCCATCGACGATCCGACGAGGATGACGGGTCCTTCGATCAGCCGGTCGATGAGCAGCAGCACGTCGTCGCGCCAGCTGGCCAGCGTCTGATCCTCGAATGCGCCTTCACTCTCACCGCAGCCGGCATAGTCGAAGCGCAGAAAGGCGCGGCCGGTGGATTGCGCCCAGGCCTCGATTGCGACCGCCTTGCTCCCGCTCATGTCCGACGCATAGCCCGGCAGGAAGACGATGGTCGGCCCGGTGCCGGGGGTATGGTGGAAGGCAAGGCGGTGGCCGTTGGCGTTGATCATGGGACGGGTCTTAGGCGGAAAGTTGCCCAGATTGAACCATGACGCGATTGGTGTGTGTGGTTAGGGTGGCATATGGACGATCGCCCGCTTCCCCTGTTGTTCGGCGCGCATCTGGCGCGGGATCGGCGGCGGTCGGTGCATACGGTGCGCGCTTATGAGGCGACGGCGGCGCGGTTGATCGCGTTTCTGTCGGGACATTGGGGCGGGGCGGTGGATCGTGCGGCGCTGGGCCGGGTCAGCGCGGCGGATTTGCGGGCGTATCTGGCACAGCGGCGCACTGACGGGATCGGCAATGCCAGCGCCGCGCGCGAGCTGTCGGCGGTGCGGGCGTTCCTGAACTTTGCAGGCGGGGAGGGGGCCGAGCTGCCCCGGCTGCGTGGTCCCCGGGTGCGC
>VYKS01000089.1_pt1 | contig 65282 bp, 72 predicted proteins | sample 5114511 | NCBI WGS metagenome assembly VYKS01 (sample SAMN12291795, study PRJNA351875) | freshwater metagenome | isolation source: freshwater lake | place: USA: Michigan, Gull Lake | collected 2011-07-05 | reverse complement strand
GCCCTGATAGGGATACCTCTAAAGGGCAGTTGCGAAATTCCAGTAATGGAAAGAAACAGAAACCTAAGTTGTGAATCTTAGGAATCCCCCGATTTATCGGTGGGAGGATGTCAACACAGAAATACTTTGTGACAGCGATCGCTAATCTACTTTTTAGGATTGTTTAACTCAATAATTTCAGCTTGAATTCTTTTTTGCAACTGATTATTTTGCTTCTGGGCTTGGGTGATTTGATTAAAATCTCGATTACTAGAGAATCCATGACGGCGAATCTCTTGTTCCGAAAACTCAAATAATTCACCACAGAGCGTTTGGATCAAGGGAGGTTGCTCTGATTTTGTTAATCCACAGACAGTAACACCTTGAGCCTCAGCCTTATTTGTTAAACTATACCAGCCTTCATAGGCTTTAGCCCTGCGCCATACATCATCTCGCTTTTTTTCGATCGCCGAGGCCGCACCTGCATACCGCCGAATTTGATCATCATTAAATTGGGTATTCAACTGGGTATATAACTGTGCCACTGCTTGAGCATGAACAGGTAAGCTTGGCATTCCCAATAAAATTAAATAGCCCAGCAAATTAAGTTTGAAGAAATACCTAGCCATGGTTTATTAAAATTTTTAATTTTGAGTTTTTAATTCAGTCATCACTATTATTGACCTTACCCTACTTGATTTTGTTGCCGTAAATACCCTTGAATCAAGAAGTCGATTTCGCCATTCATCACATCTTGAATATTTGTAGTTTCAATTCCAGTCCGTAAATCCTTTACCATTTGATAGGGATGGAATACATAATTCCGAATTTGATTACCCCATGCCGCCTCAACTATATCGCCCCGAATATCAGAAATTTCCTTAGCTCGTTGCTCTTTGGCAATAATCATCAATTTTGCCTTTAATAGTTGCAAGCCTATGGTTTTATTTTGCAATTGCGATCGCTCTTGGCTACAACGGACAGATATACCTGTGGGAATGTGAGTGATCCGCACTGCTGTTTCAACTTTATTTACGTTTTGTCCACCTTTACCACCTGCTCTAGTAGTAGTGATGTCTAAGTCTTTAGGATCAATTTCGAGATTGACCTCGGTATTTAGCAAAGGCATAACTTCAACTCCAGCAAAACTGGTTTGCCGCTTATCGTTGGCATTAAATGGCGAAATTCTGACCAAACGATGGGTACCTTTTTCCGCAATCAAATAACCATAGGCATAGCGACCATGGACGACAATAGTTACCGACTTAATCCCTGCTTCTTCACCTTCAGACAGATCGGATAATTCGACTTTATAGCCTTTATATTCACAGAATCTGGTGTACATCCGCAACAGCATTTCTGCCCAGTCTTGGGCATCAGTTCCACCCGCCCCAGCATTAATAGTCAGCACCGCATCGTTATGATCGTACTCGCCTGATAGAAGCTGCTCTAATTCCCAACGATCCAAATCTTGATCAAGTTGATTAATACTATTTATGGCTTCAGTAATTAAACTTGGATCTGGTTCTAGTTCTAAAAGCTCGGCGATCGCTTGCAAATTTTCAATACCTTTATTCCACTCCTGAAATTGCTCTATATATGCCTTAGTTTCGGCAAGTTCCTGCATATTTTTTTGGGCAGATCCAGCATCATTCCAAAATTCTGGTTGGGATGAAAGTTGCTCTAGGTCTTGGATTTTGGCATCTAAAGCAGCAAAGTCAAAGATACTCCTGAGTTTTACCCAGGCGCTGAGATAGGCTTTCAGTCTTAATCTTGATTTCGCTTAAATCCATGGTTTTTTGTATTATTTTTTTAATCTCTATTGTTAATCTTAATCTCTATTATTGATTTAGTTATTAACCAGCCCAAAACTTGATCAATTATCTTTAACGGCTGGCGCGACACCGGACGGGGACAATGTTTGCATCATAACCATAATGTATACCTCCGTTCCGTGTGCACGCGCTTGCTAGACCATGAAACAATCATCAAAAGACAATTTTGCAGTTTAGATTTCTAACTTTTTAGGCAACAAGAATTGTCTAGATCGGAATTGTTATAACTTTGAAACAAGTTACTTTATTAGTGTTCTTCAGAATATTTTTGAATAATTTCTGGCAGATCGATCTGAATAGGGTTATCCACAAGATACAGCCACTCTGCATAAGTTAGTAATATAACCCTGCCCCTTGTAATTGCAGGCTTTCTTCCGAAAAATCTCTCGTATCTATCCGCAGAAAACCAATGTCTAAAGAGGCTTGGTGCCACTGTGATACCAATATCATTAAGAAAATCTAAAGCAGATTTTTTAGAAAGGCTAATACCTAAACTTTGTTGCGTTGAGAGTCCAAAGCCAACTCTATCACGGATATCAAGTGGTGTAAAAAGCTCTGTTTTAGATCCCATCTTCATAGACATACTCAAAGCAATAGCAAATGCTCTTCGCTGGTCTTCAGTACTAAGAGACTCAAGTGCAGTTGTTACATAATTCAGCACATACCTAGGCGAGGTAATTCGAGGTAACTCCGTTGCTGATTCTACCTTTAAGGCTTCTAGAGCCCCACTACGGATAGCGCTGTTAAGCCGCTCAAGCTCTTCTGGTGAAAGGTCTACAGTTAGACGAACACTCCCAGGTCGAATATTTTTTATCTTTAGATCACGTCCAGTTCTCAATAAATCCTTAAGGGCACTGAGGAAGGCTTCCTGCTCAGCAGCGTTAAAGTTCTGAAAATCTTCATTCAGGCTTAGTTCGATAGGGATTGTTTTATCAGTATTCATCGCTTGAGAGGCGGTCACTCCACCTAAAGGTGGTCTTGGAGTTGGAGGTCTGTCCAATAATCGCTGCACTAACTTAGAATAGTCCTCTTCCAGTCGATAATTTGTGAATGCCTTTAAAATGTCAGGTATAAACTCCAAACTATTGGGATCAAAGACTATTGGAATAAATTTTCGATTAAGTGTATCAGCTTCGTAAATATGTTGATATGACAATGAACTTTCCCACTTTACACCTTTACCTTTACCGAGAAGTTCTGTTCCCATTACCCTTTTGAAGTACCGTTCTGTACAAACAACTAAAACATAATCAGCCTGCCTTATTTGTCGTTCCATCCATTTTGGCCAACCTTCTGGGGGAGATGACTCATACTGATCGATTTCAGCATCTATTCTATCAGCTCTTAAGCGATTTGCGAGGCCAAGGATTCTATCGCAGTGGGATTGAGAATCGTGACTATAGCTTATGAATATTTTTCCTGTCATTTCGAGCTTGGGAAAAATTGCAGTAATTCAGTCTAACGTTATCTAGTTTAGCGGTGGCTAGTAAAGTAAGCAAGACAGCCCGTTTGTTCCGTCCATCTGCTGCAATGAGTAGTTAGACACGAGAATTAAGGCGACTTGGACTAAAATATTGTACCGCCAGTGCCAAGATTTTGGGTAACTTGATGAAGCGCGATCAGCCTACCACCCCATCAACAAAACCTAACAACCGCAGCCCCAAAAACCACACCACTTAAACTCAGCAATAAAACCGAAAATGGGCTGAATCAAAAACTAGAAACCGCTGGCGGGTCTAACTAGTTATTAGACAGAATTATTCTGCATATTCAGCTTATAGGGCATATAGGCAGATTGCCAAGTGCTTGGCTGATATCTTTGTAGCTATGGCGATCCATGATGAGCTTCCTTATACGCTCGTAGCAAACTATTAATCTGGGTTTGATAGCCTCGTCCATGAGACTTGAACCACTCCAGAACATCACTGTCAATCCGCAAAGTTACTTGAGTCTTATTTTTGTCTATGGGTAAACCTTGCCGAACCACTGCCTTTGTAAATTTTTCTGGGGTGATTTCAGGACAGTCCGATAAATCTATCTCTTCATCAGTCATGCTATCAAGACGTTGCCAGTCTGTCTTAGATTTGGAATTGTTCAAAATAGTTTTTTTGCTCATATTTGGTTGCCTTCCTTGCTGAAATAAGGCGGATATAATTTTCACTTTCTGTATGAACAACAGCAATAACATGCCCTTGCAGCAAACCGAAAGTCACGAACCGATCTTCTCCGTAATCAAACCGATCATCTTCAACGGTCACAATCGATCCGCTAAAAACTACTGGAACATCTGAGAAATCAATACCATGCTTGCGGAGATTAGAAGCTCGCTTTGACTCATCCCATTCATATTCCATCTTTTAATTGTAACAACAAATTGTAGCTACAAGCAATCTATAAATCTCAACTAAAGACTTTCTGCACTCCCATATAAGCTGATTGCCAAGTAACATGTTTATACAGCTTGTTGAATAATCAAGGGATACAGTGGGGGTGTGGGGCTTCGCCCCACGCAGGGGTTTCACCCCTGCACCCCGTATACACAAACCCTCAACAAGCTGTATATTTTAGAACTTCCCCCATGCAGCTATGGAGATCTTCTTATCATAGGGGTAGTGGCGGTTGTCCATCGGGCAGTAACTCACTTGTTTTTACTATCTTGAGCAAAGGATTTCCACATTCGGCGATCGAATTTAAAAGCCATTGGCGGATCTAATGTTATCTTCAAATCAGGATGACGAGGATTGAGTAAATAATTGGGGCTTGCTGAAAAAGACTACACACCGTAGTGCAAGGTTTTTGAGCCTTTATATGCAATAACCTTGCACCTGTTTGGCAAAATAAGAGCCGAAATCCTCTTCAGACTTAGGTTTCGCTTTATTCAGGAAGCCCTAATTGAACTCTACTAGCACAATTGACGAAGGAACTTTTAAAATCGGAGCTTTATTGGCTTGTAACCACTGCTTACCTATTTGTTGTAGTTGAGGATAAGCCCCAACCTCTTGCCAATTTTGGGGTAAATTCTGCGTATCGACTGTCTCTATCAATAGATCATCCGAAAAATAAGCTCGAATCGCCACTAGAGGAATTTTGTTGCTTTCTGTGTGAACAAAAACCTCCAAGGTTGCCAAAGCCAAACTCGAAGCTGTATACACAATCGGAAACCCTATTGAATGCCAACGCCCCGAAGCATATAACCCCCCGTCCCCTGAAAAAGCCGTATCTTGATGTTTCTGCTTACAGAGCCGCCAGACCTGCATTAACTAAACATCCCATATTCTGCACGGAAAAGTAACTCCTCTACCTTTTTTGACCCCGCATCCGTCGCTAAAGCCTCTAGGGGAGTTTGCCCATTGAGTCCGTCCTTGGGAGAAGATAACCAGCGTTGGGTTTCTGCTTCATCCTCAAATAGCTCTAAAGCTTGTTGGGTAATTCGTTGGAACCGTTCTAAACGGTCAGCGATCGCAGGCTTGAGAACTGCATTTTTTCTATCATAACGAGCTTGGGTACTCTCAGAAATGCCCAGAATTTCGCGCATTGTACCTTTATGAACCTGAAAACGCTGAGAAATATCCTTAGCTATTTTGTATTGGAGTAGCGCTTGTGACATAGGAAAAAATCCTTACAACCTTCATTTGACCTTATTATACTGTCAATTAATCTAGCTATAATCCCCTAAAGTAAGTTATTTAACTTTCGGGGACTGCGATCGCATCTTCATCTAAGGTAAGTGCCATCTAAAAATTTATCTGGTCTTCATTTAATAATGTTTATATCATGTTTATATGGTGTGAAATTTATACACTCTGGAAAATAAACCCAAAGCCCTAAACTAAGCGTTTAATTTAATATATGGCGATCTCAACCCTTCCCCAAAGTCTCCCTCCAACTCCGATTAAGGTTTGGACAGATCAAGAGTTAATGGCATTACCCGATGATGGCAACAAATATGAACTTGTGGATGGAGAGCTAATAGTGAGCAATTCTGGACTTGAACATGGCTATATCGCCGCAATTTTAGTGTCAGCCCTCTATAGTTTTGTTGTTTCTAGAAAGTTAGGTGTCGTTTTAGATTCAAGTACAGCCTTTACGATGAAAACTGGGAACAAGCGATCGCCCGATGTTTCATTCTTAAGTAAGGATCGATTACAAGGATTAAAAAAGTTGCCAAAAGGGTTTGGACAAGGTGCGCCAGATTTGGCTGTGGAGATTCTTTCCCCTAGCAATACGACTGCGGAAATCCACAGCAAGATTGTGGAATATTTGGAGAATGGGACTAAATTAATTTGGGTAATTAATCCTGAAGAAGAATATGTTTTAGTTTATAAATCTAAACCTTCCCCCGATCGCCTCCTGAGTTCCGTAGATATTTTAAGTGGAGAAGAAACTTTACCTGATTTCTCTTTTGCTGTGGCGGATTTATTCCCCCAGTTTGATTTCTAGTTAATTCTTATTTGATTCTTTATTTAATTCTTTAAAGCCGAGCCCTTAATCATGATAAATAGCAATCGCCTATCTTTAGAACGCTTAATTAAACCTATAAATTCTACTTCTGATCTCCTTAATTCTGATCTGAACTTAGAGAATAATCCAAATCATAGCTATAGTGATGTCGTTAACGGTTTAAGTAAATACCCTAAATCGATCTCCGCAAAATATTTCTATGACGATCTAGGGTCGGAACTATTTGAACAGATTTGTGAGTTGCCAGAATATTATCCCACTCGCACTGAAACGGCTATTTTGCAAATGTATGCCTCTGAAATTGCTGAAATCACTGGTTCCTGTGAATTAGTAGAACTGGGGAGTGGTAGTGCCATAAAAACTAGAATTTTATTAGATGCTTACCAAAATCTTAAATATCCATTGCGCTATGTTCCCATTGATATTAGTGCGGGGATTTTAGAAACCAGTGCTTTTGCTTTATTAAATGATTATCCCACCCTTGAAGTTCATGGCTTGGTTGGTACCTACGAATTGGCTTTACAACGCCTGACTAGTTTTAATGGCAATCATTTACCCTCTAGATTAGTCGCATTTTTGGGTAGTACTTTGGGGAATCTTAATCCTCAGGAATGCGATCGCTTTTTTGAAGAAATTACAGGAGCCTTACAAGCAGGAGATTATTTTTTACTAGGTGTGGACTTACATAAATCCAAAACCCTATTAGAGCCAGCCTACAATGATGCCCAAGGTATTACCGCCGAGTTTAATTTAAATATGCTGCGGCATCTGAATTATGGGTTTAATGGCAATTTTGATTTAACCAAGTTCAAGCACCAAGCTATCTATAACGAATACCAACATCAAATTGAAATGTATTTGCAGAGCCAAGTAGATCAAGATGTGGAATTGCGATCGCTCAACCTCTCTATCCACCTCGAAGCTGGAGAAAAAATCTTAACCGAAATTTCCCGCAAATTTGATATTCCCACCCTAGAACAAGACCTGAAGCGTAAAGGCTTAACACCAATTAAAACTTGGACTGATCCGCAGCAGTGGTTTGGGATGATTCTTTGCCAACAGGTAAGTTAAAAAATTTCATCCCTCGATTAATCGTCAATAACTAAAAAACTGCGGCTCAAGATTGCGGTTCAATTCCAGCAGCTCGAAGTTGTGCCATTAAGACTTCAACTCGTTGTCTTTCTTCCTGAGCAATCATGCGTTCTTGTTCAGCAATTAGACGCTCCTGTTCAGCACTTTCCCAACCAGAGAGCAATAGATTACCTTCTGAATCCCACCAACGCATCCAAGGTAAATCCAGATTTTGATAAACACCTTGCCAAATACCAAGCTCGATCCCCAACTCGTCAATCGGGTAATGCCAGCGATCGTTAGCGGCAACTAATTCAAACCGATTTGCAGTATGTCGATATAACTCTATACTTGCTTTCTCTACTTCATAAATGCCATAAAAAGCAGGACGAATTACTTGCTCGTAGACAAAAAACTTACCCGTCCAAGGCGTGCGATCGCGTTCTTCTTGACCATTTCCAGATACAAATTCTAGAACAATTAGAGGTGCAATAAATTCTTGCCAAAGTACATAGGATCGGCGTGGTTGACCATTCAAATTAGGCGGTACATTCGGCACATAAAACCAGTCGGGAGATTCTGCACCTTTTTCGGGAGGTTCAGTCATGCGCCAATAAATTCCCGAATCCTGCCCGATCGCATATTGACCATCAGGATGTTGCTTCTCTAAAATTGGCTGGATCGAGTCGGTTAATAAAATACTCTGTGGATGCTCTTGAAAATTTTTCACGAATGTCCCATCGGATTCGGGTAATTGAGTATGGTCGGGCAAAGTAACTGGATTGGTGGACGGATCTAATGTGAAAGTCATAATTTGGCTGTTGATTAAAGAGTTGATTAAAGAATAGTCAAATAGGTATTTATAGATTCTGTGGGTAATACCCGCAAAGTTTGTTTTTGTAAATCTAGCTCTAATCCCAAAGCCTCCAAAGGAATTACTCCTAGCAAAGCATCCCGACCACCAGGTAACTCCAAGCACTCAAAAGTTCCTTCCCTTCCATGAAGGGAGATAGTTGCATCTCGAAAAATTCTAGCTTTGCTGATGCCATTTGCCGTGGAGACATCTACTTCCTTAAGTAATTCCAATCCCAGAGCAGCAATAGCGGCTGATGGCAGACATAGGGTTGTCGCACCAGTATCTACCAGTACATTTTCCAGAGTCAGAGAACGAACTTGCTCAAAGGGAATAGACCCATCTTTTGCTCTAATTTGATCGGCACGATTGATGATTGTGAGGGTTGTCAGAACCTTACCCATAGTAATTGTCATAATTTTTTAGGATTATATCGTTTGCTGTTTATATTCTACTTATAGTAATAAACAGATCATTTAGTATGGGGTTAAGGGGTGAAACCCCTTTATGGGGGCGCAGACCCCACACCCCCACTCATTCTGAATTGTCCTAACTCTATAGAAAACGACTATAGTCGGCGATTTTGATTGGAGTAGATATTCAATGGGTAGTCAGCTAGGTTAATGCTGAAGAACAGGAATTGTTAGAGCCGTAACTTCATGATCTGAGTTAATTTCAATTACTAAATCTACAAACCGTGATGACCGCAATGGCGTAATAAATATCTCTGGGGGCAACGATCGCCAAAAATAATGTACAAATTGCTCAATTTCCCGATCGCTCATCCCCGTAGTCAATTTATGTTCCGCTTCCTGTCGCCACTTTATGCTGTATCGATAATCTTGGGGGAGTAACAACCATAAACCATCTAGTTTTTGCCAAAGGGGTAAATAATCCTGTAACTTGGCATTCATTTTTAGAACAAATTGGCGATCGCTCTCGGGCACCTGCTTCTGAATTAGATCAGGATCAACGGGACGGACTCCTACAAACCAGCCTTCAAATAGGATAATTTGGGGCTTAGTAAATATTTTTTCAGGATCAGTGCGATCGCCTGCACCAGAATGTACCGATTTATCAAATCTGGGAATTTCCCAACTAGTTGATCCCATCGGGAGATCGCTACAAAGTTGATTAAGCGTATCTATCCCTAGTTGCACATTATGGGTACTAGGAACTCCCCGCCACTGGATTTGGGGATCAAGTTTTTTGATTTCCTCTCTTTCTTTATAGGTTTTGTAAAGATCATCAAGAGAAAGATTAACGCAGACAAAACCCAAATGCTCAAAAATCAGCTTTAGGAACTTGGTCATCGTAGTTTTACCTGTGCCTTGCCCTCCCAAAATTCCTTGAATCAGTGGGTGTCCCTGATAGGTATCAACTAATTGCATTGCTAAGGGTATCCACACATCCCATAGGGTTGCAATTAGGGAGACACCTATTTTACTGTCTATTTTTAAGTCGGATTGCGCTTGAAGTACTGTGGGTATGATGGCTTGGAGAATTTGCGATCGCCTGATTAAAACAGTATCAACATTTTCGGCGGTGATCTTAAAAATTTGGCAACTAGTTTGATTTCCTAATAGATCTGATGCCAAAATTTCATATTCAGATATTGTCAGACTTGCAGATTTTGAGAAGTTTTCAAGGATAGCCAAGAAGGAGGGATTCGACTTAATCATTTGCTAAATTTATTAAGTATTGTTAATATGAGTATATGGATTTTAATTTAGGTAATTAGTATGGATAGTCAAAAAAATATAGACAGCCAAAAACCAGATTTTGGATTTAATGCTTTTGCGGAAAAATGGAATGGTCGATTAGCAATGATTGGATTTGCGAGCGCATTAATCAATGAATACGTAACTGGTCATGGCATCTTATCTCAGCTTGGTTTTATGTAAAAGAAGATTAAGGGCTACTTTGGTAAATTATCTCGATCAATCCCGAACAAGGGATTAGTAGATCTAGAAATAGAGGAAATCAAAAATAATCAAAAGAAGATACGGGATTATCAGTGAATTTCTCGATTTTTTAGTCTCAATTTTTAAGTAATGATGTTTGTGTCATCAAATTTTTGCCTTCTCTGATACTTCCTTAAATACAGATTACGATCTAGCGATCGCACTCAAATACCACCTAGCTTTATACATGGCAATTAATCCTGTATTGCATCTAGCAGGGCTACTAGACCTCAACTCAGGCGATCGCTGCAAACCCTCAAAGATCAATTACCCGATCCCATGTCCCAATACTAGCGTTGTCTCCCAAGTTCTCAAACAAAATATTCTAGACACCATGTTTTTCCCAATTTGGCAGCAACTCTGGATTTTCACTGAGATTGTTAGATATATTTTGAAAATTCATTACTCTTGGCAGAGGTTTAGAGATTTTTTGCATCTATAATTTGATGACTAATTTGTAGAACATATGTAGAACATATATTTTGTAGAACATATATTTAACTTAAACTCAATAAAGTTTTAAAATTCATTATAGATCCACAATAATCTTAGGAATATTGAATCTTAGGAATATTGGGTATCGATCGGTTTTATAAAGATATGTATGTATGCAGTCAAGTGAGGAATTAAGTAGCGGTAGGTTGCTACAAAGAAGTCTTCTTCCCCAAAGTATCCCGAATTATCTGGGGTTAGATATTGCTGCGGACGTATGGACAGCGGTGGATTTGGGTGGAGATTATTATCAATTTTTAGAACAGCCAGGCATATTTGGGGTGGCGATCGCTGATTCTTCAGGCAAATCCATTGCAGGGGCAATTCATGCCGCTTTATTCAAAGGACAGCTAGATGCTTTGGTAACTCACAGCCGACTCCGAAATCCCACATCTCTAATGCTTTCTTTAAATAGGCTCCTCTGTGCCGCAAATACTTATGATGCCGTTGCCTTAGCCTATGGAGTTTTAGACTTAGAAACCTATGAATTTCAGATTGGCAATGCAGGTATCCCTGGACCAATCATTTATCGAGCTGCGACTAAAACCTGCGAAGAAACCGTAAATCCTTCCATGGCATTGGGTAGATATGAAGGCATTCCCTACAGATCTATAAATAAGCCTTTTAATGAAGGAGACATTGCTGTTTTCTTTAGTGATGGTCTATATGAGGCTAGTAACGAAAAGGGGGATGAGTTTGGAGCTATATCGGCAAATGGGATTAGCCCCCTCAAGTTTGAAATTGCAAACTTAGCACATTTACCCGCCGCCAAAATTTTGGTGGGGCTAAAACTGGCTCTAGACAAATTCACAGGGCAAGAAATTCCCGAAGATGATGTGTCAATTGTGGTGATTAAGCTTAATCAAAAAGTGGCAATGACCCAAATTCGGGATTGTCCCTACCAAGAAGCCTTGCAGGCGTGGATGCGCTCTGATGAGAAAGATACTTCGGCATTACTGCGAGGTACCAGACTAGTCGAAGCTTTAGCATGGGCAAAGGCCCAGCCAAATCTTGAAAGATTAGATACAGAATTTTTAGAAGCCAGCGAACGGATGAATGAGCGGGAACAAATGCAAGCTCAACTCCTAGAAGCGGCTACAAGTAGGGCTGCGGCTGCCGATCGCTTAGAAAAACTGAGCCGAGATCTTGCCAAAAGCTTAGAAAGCGAGAAACAGCAAAGAATTCAAGCCGAAATGGGGGAGATCAGCGAACGAATTGTCGCCCTCACCATGTCATCAGAAGCCTTATATTTATCCCATAATCATCTGGAAGCCTTGATTTCCAGTGTGATCGGGGGAGTTAAAATTCGCCAACTTACTTCCCAAGTTACCAACGGCAACGCTCGCCTCAAGGCAAATACGCAAATACGTTCGATTACTGCCCTTGAACAGGTAATTTACGGGATCCACGAATATAACCGCTATGAAGGTCATGGTTTTTGGGTAAATAAAGTTTGTTTTAGTCCCGATGGGAAGTTTTTGGTTTCTGGTAGTAGCGATCGCACAATCAAAATCTGGAATATTAATGGTAGTCTCCTCCAAACTCTAATTGGCCATAGCAATTGGGTAACCAGTGTCGCCATTAGTCCCGACGGTAAAAAAATTGCTTCGGGTAGTCGTGACAACATGATCAGGCTTTGGAGTTGGGATGCAGACACAGAGGTATTCAAAGAAACAGGATCGGTAATTCTTAAGGGACATGATGGTCCTGTCCTAGATGTTTGCTTTAGTGCTGATGGCGACTACATTGCCTCCGCCAGTGAGGATACCACGGTAAGATTATGGAAAATCAATGGAACTTTGCTGAAAACCTTTCGAGGCGGGCATGAACGCTGGGTCACTTGTGTCGCCTTTAATCCCAATGGGAAAGAAATAGTTTCGGGCAGTGCCGATCGCACCCTAATTATTTGGAATATTAATGGGGCTGTGGTCAAAACCCTCAAGGGGCATGACAGCTTTATCGAAAGTGTAGCTTACGAATCCCATGGGCAAGCAATTCTCTCTGGTAGCCGCGATCGCACCGCTAAACTTTGGGGGGCAGATGGAGTTTTATTACGCACCTTCCAAGGACATAGGGATAGAGTTTGGAGTGTTGCCTTTGCTCCCGATGGTAAAACCATCGCCTCGGCGGGGGGCGATCGCACGGTTAAAGTCTGGGATACTGATGGCACGCTGCTAGAAAACCTAACTGGACATGGAGATTCGGTGAATAGCATTGCCTTTAGCCCCGATGGTAAAAATCTGGCTTCGGCAAGTAGAGATACAACCCTAAAGCTTTGGAATATCAGAGGTAACTCGCTACGCAAACTCTTGGGACATACAGAAGAAGTTTATACTGCGGCTTTTAGTTCTAATGGAAGGTTCATTGCCTCTGGCGGAAAAGATAAAAATGTCAATATTTGGAATGCCAATGGTAGTTTAATTGCTAGTTTGGCTGGACATAATGATTGTATTCATAGTATTTGTATCAGCCCTGATAGCTCGGTGATCCTATCTGCCAGTGCCGATAGCAGCATAAAATCTTGGAGTCCCGAAGGTAGAGTCATTGATACCCTTAACGGCCATAGATCCGTAGTATATTGTCTGAGTTATAGATCCGATGGACAGGTTTTTGCTTCTGCCAGTGCTGATAGTACCGTTAGGCTCTGGAGCGCAGAAGGGGTATGGCTGCAAACCTTAAATGGTCACACGGCTGATGTTTATGCTGTTTGCTTTAGTCCCGATGGCAGTATGTTAGTCTCCGCAGGCAAGGACAAGATTATTAACCTTTGGAGTTGGGATGGCAACTTACTATATAGTTTTAAAGACCACAGTGCCGAGGTTATAGCTCTATGTTTTAGCTCTGATAATAGTACCTTTGCTTCTGGGAGTATGGATCAAAGTGTCAAAATTTGGAGCGTAGATGGTAAATTGCTCAAAACCCTAAATGGTCACAGTGCCGAGGTGCGTAGCGTGTGCTTTAGTCCCGATGGGAGAACCATAGCATCTGCGAGTGACGATACAACTGTGCAGCTTTGGAGCCTAGACGGAACTTTACTCAGAACCTTCAATGGGCATACGGCGGCGGTAAAGAGTATATCCTTTACGAATAATGGCAAAATCCTCATGTCTGCTAGTGCTGATAAATCCCTAATTCTGTGGAATTTAGATTTAGATAATTTGCTGATGCGTGGTTGCAGTTGGCTCCAAGAATATCTTAAAACTAATACGAATGTCTCTGAAGAAGATCGGCGTAATTGCTTAGGTGGTTGCAGTTGGCTCTATCAACACCTTAAGTCCGATCCTCCTAGTTGAGTATCTAATTTGTAATAAAAGCCATCTTCCTTAGTTTTACTGGCATCATACCCAGAATTATTCTGAAAATGGGCATAGATACCGATGCAAAAATGGAAGCATGGTTAATCCAGCAAGGGATGACACGGCAAGATATGGGCAGAATGTCAGAGCGATCGCTGAAGCTGGCAAAATTCAAACAGGCAACTTGGGGACCAAAGGTAAATGCGGCTTTTCTTGAACGCAAGCAACAACTAGATCGGGTCATATATTCCCTGCTTCGCACCAAGGACTACTGTACATCCCAAGAGCTATATTTTCGGATTAAAGAAGGGGAGCAGTCCTCTCTCTATAGAGTGTAAAACTCTCTATACAGAAGATCTTCAGCATAATCAGAAAATTGAAGATCTGATCATCGTTAACCCATTCTTAGATCTTTGATAATGACGCAAAGTCACAATTAGGCTTTTGGATTCCATACTATTTCCTAATTATCAGTGGGTTCTGAGGCTCTGTGTTGCCTATAATAATGTTAATAGCTAAAACCCTTTGTTATTGATTGAAACAGTAAGCAAGTATGTCTAATTGGGGTGTACCACCTAAATCCCATAAGATTGATTTACAGCAGTCTTATCCATGCCCCCTGTGCCGAGGTAAGTTGCAACCAATTACCTTAACTGATGCCGTTGGGTGCGATCGCTGTCATTTAATATTTGTAGCTGAAGAAGATGGTTATACCATGATGCAGGTGGGAGTTAATGCCAGATCTTGGTATTGGTGCGGCAAGCAGTGGAATTTGTCAGATCGTAAACTAAAAGAAAATCAACATTTTGCAGAATTTGCCTTTATCAGACTTATATTAATATTATGTGTTGTGATTTTGTTATGTTTACTAACCAAAACCCCTGAATTTCTTCTAGGCTTTACGCTGATAGTCTTGCTCTTAGCAATCAGTTGGCGTTTTTTACAACGTAATTTTTGACTTAATTCTTAAAGATATGCATGAATAAGTTGCCAGAAGATTTAACTCACTTTATCTATCAGTCCTATACCGCTAGTTCACGCTTGGCATCTTTGCAGGTCGAACAGCAAAACCATCTACTCCTCAAAATTGCGGAGGCTCTAAGACAAGAGCGGATTCAGATTTTGGAAGCAAATACCTACGATCTTGAAGCCAGCCGAGAAATGGCAATTCCAGACCTGCTCTTAGAATGGATGAAGCTCACTCCCGATCGCCTGCATCGTACCATCGACTACCTCAAACATCTCGCCCATTTACCCAACCCTTTAGCGCAAAATACAGTTACCTATAATCACTATTTCAAAACTGTACCATTGGGATCGGTGGCATTTATCTATGAAGCTCTGCCCCATTTAGTCGTGATTATGGCGGGGATGTGTATCAAGTCTGGTAATAGTTTGATTTTAAGAGGTGGGAGTGAAATCAGCCATTCTCAGGCAGCAATTACGGATGTAATCCAAAGGGTGATTAAAAATAGTGACTTGCAATTATCTGACTTTACGGTGGCGATCGCTCCCCAAGGTACAGGAATTAAGGATTTAGTTACCCAAGAAAAATATTTGCGTTTAGTGATTCCCTACGGTCGTCCCAGTTTTGTCCAACAAATTGCCAAACAATCCACCCTGTCAATTTTACCTGCGGCTATGGGAAACTGCTATATGTATCTGTCGCCCACTGGTAATTTAGATCAAGCCCTAGAGATTATTAAAGCTAGTCGGCAAGGAGATCCCGATCCTGTTAATGCGATCGAAAAAGTTTTAATCCATAGTGGTTGTCTATCTCCAGAAAATCAAAACTTAGCAAACTGGGTGGAGCAACTCCGATCATCAGGACTCAAAATTAAAGGTGACGATCGCTTTGTGAATTATTGTCGCAATTACCCTGAAATCTTTGCCGAAGCAGATATTAATCCCGAAAGCCAATGGGGACAATCTTACCTTGATGATACTTTGGCAATTAGGATCGTTGATCATGTGGATGAAGCGATCGAATGGATTAATCAGTATAGTAGTGGTCATGCCGATGTGATCATGTCAGATTCCTTGACCGAAAGCCAAAAGTTTGTGAGTCAAATCAAAAGCAGTAATATATTTATTAATACTCACTCTAAATTTAATCGACTAGAAGGCGATCGGGTAGCTCTAGGGATGACAAGCTTAAAAAATAGAGGTTTATCCCGTTATACAGGCATAATTGACTTGCAATCTCTCACAACTACTAAAAGAATTATTACCACCACATGAAAATTTTACACACGATGATTCGAGTTGGAAATCTTGATCAATCAATTAATTTCTACTGCGATGTTTTGGGGATGAATCTAATCAGGCGTAAGGATTATCCCGATGGTAAGTTTACCCTAGCATTTGTAGGTTATGGGGCAGAAAGCGATCAGGCAGTAATTGAGCTAACTCACAACTGGGAAACCCCGAAGTATGATTTAGGTAATGGTTTTGGTCACGTCGCCCTAGGTGTAGAAGATATTTATACTACCTGTGAAAAAATTAAAGCTTTGGGTGGCAAGGTATCTAGAGAGCCAGGAGCAATGAAGCATGGCACAACTGTGATTGCCTTTGTGGAAGACCCAGATGGATACAAAATTGAACTAATTCAACTTAAATCTACTTCTGCTTAATATTCTTACCTAGAAAATCTTTAATATGGCGATCGCCTAATTTTATTAAAAAAGATGATCAAGATTGCACCTGCTCCATAAACCATGCTCCGACTTGGGCATTATTACTGTCTCGACTGCGTTCTAGAGATTCTTCTAGTAAAGCCAGAGGCAATCCAGTAATCACTTGGGATGTGGTGAGGCGATCGCTCCCTAAATTACCCAAAATCCGAAATGCTGTGATTTTTAGACTCTGGACATCTACAACCCAATATTCCCTCACTCCCATCTCTTCGTAAAGTAACCGCTTAATTCCCAAATCTGAACTAATGGATGAATCTGCAATTTCAATTACCAAATCTGGCGGAGGTAATAGATCGAGGTTGACAACTGAACTTCCTTTGGGATATTGATCTCCAAAATAATAGGAACTATCAGGCTGACATTCACAAATTCCTTGCTTGCGATAACTACAGTTTGCAAATCCTTTCACAGGAATTTTTTGGATCATGCAATAAAGGTTAATTAAAAACCCAATAAAATCATTATCAAAAGCGTGGTCTGATCCAACTCCCATTTCTAAAAAATAGCTCCCATGATAATAATAAAACCTAGCTTTTTCATAATCAGGATTTTCGGAAATCGCTAAAAAACTATCCCAAGGTGCTGGAGTCCAAACTTCAGGAAGTATTGTATTTGATTTGGGATGTGCGATCGCTGTCGTCATAGTTAAATTAAATCTCTAAAATACTAATGAATTGCACTTAATGCTTGATCAATTACAGCGATCGCCTGATCGATTTCTTCGGCACTAACAATTAGAGGTGGTACAAATCTGACAACTTTGGGTCCCGCAGGAACTAGAAGTAAACCTTGATCGATTCCCCTTTGAACCACATCACTGGAAGTTAAGGTTACAGATTCTTTAATTACTAAACCCACAATTAAGCCCCAGCCCCGCACAGTTTCGATTTTGTCAGGATATTTTTGGGCGATCGCTTCTAATCCTTGTTTTAGCTGTTGACCCCGCTCACGGGCATTACCAATCAAATTATCATCAACAATGGTTTGACATACAGTTAAAGCTACATGACAGGCGAAGGGATTTCCTCCAAAGGTACTAGCATGATCCCCAGGCGCAAAAACATCACAGGAAGATTTACAGAGCATAGCTCCAATGGGAATACCGCCGCCTAAACCCTTAGCTGAGGTGAAAATATCGGGTTGAATGCCTAGATTTTCGTAGCCCCAGAGCTTGCCACTGCGTCCCATCCCGACTTGGACTTCATCGAGGATCAGGAGAATCTTATTTTGGTCACAGATTTCTCTAACTCTTTGAAAATAAGAGCGATCGCCAGGACGCACACCACCTTCCCCTTGTAAAGCTTCTAGCATGATGGCGCAGAGTCTACCTTTGTATTTCGCAACTGCGGCTTCGAGGGCGGCAATATCGTTGTAGTCAATATAATCAAACCCCGGAACTAGGGGTGCAAAATTCTTTTGATACTTGGGCTGTCCTGTGGCAGTGATCGTAGCAAGGGTACGTCCGTGGAAGCTGGCATTTGCCGTTAAGATCACAGGGTCTTCGATGCCTAATTTAGTATGGGCATATTTCCGAGCAAGTTTGATCGCTGCTTCATTAGCCTCGGCTCCAGAATTACAGAAAAAAGCTTTATCGGCACAGGAATTTTGCACTAACCATTTCGCCAAATCTCCTTGGGGGGCTAGGTAGTAGAGATTAGAGACATGATGCAGTTTTTGAATTTGCTCAGTTACAGCTTTGATCATGGCGGGGTGAGCGTGTCCGAGGGTACAGGTAGCAATTCCTGCGACAAAATCTAAATATTCTTTGCCATGACTATCCCAAACCTTAGAGCCACTGCCTTTTTCTAAGGCGATCGGAAATCGGGCGTAGGTATCCATTACATAGCGATCGAAATCTGAGGAGGATTCGGCAGTAACGGTTTCTACGGATGGCAGTAAGGTGGCAGTCATAGTACTCTTAGGAATAGTGTTACAAGTTAATGATACTTTTCATACATTATGACCAAAACTGGCGGATCGTATGTATATTTTGCTTCAGATGTTTGAACTCATATCATTGAACCTAAAGTTCTCCTATGCTTGTCTAAACTATTAAAATCCTATAGACAAGCATAAATAAATATAAATATTATCGGCTCTATCTTCGTCTAAAACATCACAAATTAGGTCAATGCAACTCAAAAAATTGTCTTTTCTCGCTTCTGGGATCGTCTTAATTGCTGGAGGAGGGTATCAAGCATTTAATTTTCTGCAAATCAATAATTCAACTTCTGTAAATACCTCATTAAATAGCGAGGCTTCTCCCGATCGCATTGCCAAGCCTGTAGAATTCATAAATATTTCCCAAGCCCAAGGCACGGTTACAAGTGCGATTTTACCTGCATCGCCAAATTTTAATTTAGGTACAAATCTAGCTCAAGCTCAAAGACTATCTCAATTAGAAACAAGGGCTAAAGCCCCAGAACCGAGCCTTGATCGTAGCCGTAGTCGCTATGTATTAGCAAGTATTTATCTATCTAATCGCCGTCCCAAGGTCGCTTTAGGATTGCTCAAGGATCTAGAAACTGAATACCCAATTCTAGCTGAACATATTCTGCTTAAGCGATCGCAGGCTTTAGCTATCACTAATCCGAATCAAGCCCAAGGTAGCTGGAAACAAATTTTACGAGATTATCCCCAAGGTTTTGCGGCGGCGGAAGCCTTGTATGCTTTAGGAGGTTCTGCGGAAGTATTAGCAAAGTTTCCTTCTCATCCGCGAGCGCTCACCATCTTAAAAACTGAATTAGCTAAGGAACCTAATCGCTTTGATCTGCTAATACAAATGGCGGTGTATTTCAATGACGATCAGGGCATTATTCCGATTCTAGATCGGTTAGTCAAAAATCATAGTGGCAAATTAAATTCTGAACAATGGTCAGCGATCGCACGGGGATATTTTGAGCGTCGAGAATATAAAAAAGCTAACCTTGCCTATTCCAGAGCTATAGCTGATCCAGATAACTTGTATCTATGGGGCAGAAGTTTACAGCGATCGAATAAAAATACTGAAGCCTATTCTGTCTATAGCCGTTTAGTGCAAGGATTTCCCAGCCATCCCCTTGCCCCCAGAGCCATTTTGCGGATGATCGATATTACCAGTGCTAAAAATGATCTAGGCGGCGTAAATAAGTTAATCGATCGCCTAGTTACAAGTTACCCAAATACTGCCGCCGAAGGCTTACTAAAAAAGCTAAATCTTCTAGAAAAATTAGGCAATGCTCAAACTGCTAGCACTCGTAACCAAATTTTGACCAGCTATCCCAATAGTAATGAAGCAGGAATTTTAACTTGGCGATCGGCTCAACAACAGGCAAAAAATGGCAACCTCAAATCTGCTGTTAATCTAACCCAAAAAATTCTCACAAATACTAAATCTGAGATTGCGCCCGAAGCAGGTTATTGGGGTGGAAAATGGGCAAAGCGTCTGGGAGATAGCTCTGGGGCAAAAAAAGCGTTTCAGTTAGTTATTTCTAAGCATCCCGATTCTTATTTTGCTTGGCGATCGGCAGGGCAGTTAGGTTGGCAGGTGGGCGACTTTGCCACGGTTCGGAATGTCAGATTGCCAATAATTCAGCCTGAGTTTAGGATGCCATTACCCGCAGGATCGGCGGTTTTGCAAGAACTTTATATATTAGGACAAGATCGAGAGGCAAGCGATCGCTGGCAATTTGAAACTAGAGGAAAACCCATTAGAAATCCCAACCAAATTTTTACAGATGGAGTTCTCAGAGTCGGGATCAACGATAATTTGAGAGGACTACGCCAAATTGAGAGTATGTATTGGTTAGATGTCACCGATGCCGAAAAAGCTGATATTAAGAATATTCGCTCCCAACCCACTTTCAAGCAAACGCTATATCCCCTAGCCTATTGGGAACAGGTATCTCGGTGGTCTAACAGTAATAATTTAAATTCGGCTTTAGTAATTGGTTTAATCCGTCAAGAATCAAGGTTTGAGTCCCAAATTGTCTCTAGTGCAGGAGCGATCGGCTTAATGCAAATTATGCCTGAAACAGGAGCATGGATTGCAGGCAAAAAGCGAGTTCCAAATTACTCCCTGAATAGTCCCGAACAGAATGTGGAATTTGGGACTTGGTACCTCGACTATACTCATCGGGAATTTGGGAATAATACGATGTTGGCGGTAGCAAGTTACAATGCAGGTCCAGGTAGGGTTAGGCAATGGGTTAATTCCTTTGGGCTGAATGATTACGATGAATTTGTCCAACGCATTCCCTACGATGAAACTAGAGGCTATGTTGAACACGTTTTGGGTAACTATTGGAACTACCTGCGCTTATATTCTCCTCAAATTCAGGAACAAATTAACCAGATTGGCACTTTACCACCCTAGCTTTTTGACTTTCACGCCACGATAGGTAGTAGCTTTGGACTTGGGTTTATCAGGTTCAGGTATTGCTTCTAATGGGGGTTGAATTCTAGTGTCAGCCATAACATCTTCCAGTTCCTCAGCTCCAACCTTAGGCGCTTCAAAGTTGGAGCCACGATAGCTAGAAATAGTCGGATTCTTAGGCACGATCTTAGCTACAGGAGTCATAGAGTTCCTAATTTTGATGATCTCAGACTCTAGGTTTTCACTATAAATATCTGCGATTAACATCGAAACCCGATCAAGAGCCTCTGTATTTAGGTGCTGATCAAGAGCCTCCACGATGATTTCCGTCGTAGATTCAAGGGTAGCTTGACTCAGCTTCGGGACAATTGCGATCGCTCCACATTTACCAGTTGCCCATTTCTGTTCGTAGGCTTTAACTTGCATAGAGCTAGAGTTTAAAAGTAAGACCTTAAGGGGAGTATCCAAGGCTCGGCACCAATTACAAACTGGTACTACTTGTAAACTATTAGAGTTAGGACTTTTAACTCCAATATCCATAATTACCAAGTCAGGTAAAGGCTTACCTCCTGTTAAAGTTTCCATCAATATTTCAACCACATCAATGTTGGTAGGTCGCCAATCAATTTGGATACCTTGGGATTGAAGTGCGGCATCCCAGATCCTTACTTGCTGTTCATTTAGGTGCAACATTAAGACTGTCTTGGGACTTTCAGGCATTGACTTAGTTAATATTTGGGAATATCTAATTTTTTATATTAGCAAGTCCTTACTCTAGAGTTTTTAAGATCTCAGTTATGTGACCTAAATTACCAAAACTCGAAAAAAATTCATTCTGACCCTTACTTCTGACCCTTACATAGTCGTGTATATAAAAAACCTGCATCTCAAGCAATTTCGTAATTACAACGATCAAGTTGTGCAATTTACAGCTCCAAAGACAATTATTTTGGGTAATAATGCTCAGGGTAAATCCAATCTGTTAGAAGCGATTCAGCTTTTGGCAACTTTGCGATCGCCTCGGGTGAGTCGAGATCGAGATTTAGTTAAAAATGGTGAGCTGATGGCGGAAGTTTCGGCGGTTTGCCAGCGATCGCTTTCTGAAGTAGAGCTAGTTATGCGTTTACGTCGAGAAGGTCGGCGCAGTCTGAGTCTGAATAGTGTTAGCCTTACCCGTCATCTAGATTTTTTGGGACGGGTGAATGCGGTATTTTTTTCTAGCCTTGATCTAGAGCTAGTGAGAGGCAGCCCTGAATGCCGAAGGGATTGGTTAGATAATGTCCTAATTCAACTAGAGCCAGTATATTTGAGCTTTTTGCACCAATATAATCAAGTCTTGCGCCAACGCAATGCTCTCCTAAAAGGGATACGGCAGGGAAAACTAGGGAATGATACCGAACAAATGGCAGCTTGGAATGCCCAACTAGTAACAACAGGTACGAGGATCACTCGTAGGCGTTCGCGACTAGTCCAAAGACTTACACCCATAGCCCAAACTTGGCATCAAAGCATTAGTGGTGGCAGTGAATTGCTGGATATTTGCTATAGCCCTAAATTTCAATTTAATGATACGGATTCGATCGAAACTGTGCAGATAGCTTTTTTTGAACAAATTCAAGCTAAAGCGATCGCCGAGCAGCATCAAGGTTCAAGTCTAGTTGGCCCCCATCGGGATGAAGTCAACCTCACAATTAACCAAACCCCCGCCAAGGAATATGGCTCCCAAGGACAACAGCGCACATTGGTACTTGCCTTAAAATTAGCCGAACTGGAATTAATCGAGTCGGTTATTGGGGAACCACCGTTATTACTTTTAGATGATGTTTTAGCCGAACTGGATCTGCAACGCCAAAATTATTTACTCAATGCGATCGCCGATCGAGTCCAAACCATTATCACAACTACTCATCTCAATGCCTTTGATGGTGGATGGCTAAATTCAGCCCAACTTTTGCAAGTAGAAAATGGTAACGTAAAGTTTAATTAAGAATACTAATTTAGGATAATTAGCAATATGAACACCGAACCAGAATCTATGGTAGAACCCTTACCAAATCCGACTATACCAACTACTCCACCTCCTAGCTATGTCAAACTCGCCATGCGGAATATGGTCAAAAAGCGTGGTACTTCCATATTTCACTTTCTCTTAACTAGTGTAGGCTTAATAGCAGTGTTAGTAGGCTTAGCAGTAGCATTTCATTAATCTAGACTGGTCATTAATCCAGACTGGTGATCGATATCACTAATATGCCTAGAAGCAATCACAGCTATTACTTCCAGAACCTTTAATACTTACTTCTAAATACTTAGCGAGTATTTAAAAAGATTAAACCTAAACCTAATTTAAGCCTTGGTAAAAACTATAAGACTGGAATTAAATATTGAGTTAAATGTAGAAACTAATCCTGCGATCGCCAGCCTAACTTCTATCCCAGAGCTAGATTGGCAAAATTGGTTTCACATTTGGTTAAATCTCTTGACATCCAAAGTGGAAATGACAGCAAAGGACTACGAAGTATCTTTACTACTCACTGACGATCAAGAAATCCAGACCTTAAATTCCCAATATCGCCATCAAGATCGTCCCACCGATGTTTTGGCATTTGCCGCTTTAGAGGTAGAGATTCCTGTTAGTACGGAATTTGAGCTAAATTCTGAACCTGTTTATTTGGGAGATATTATCATCTCTGTTCCTATAGCCACCAATCAGGCATTAGAGCAAGGACACTCCACTAAACGGGAATTACTATGGCTAGCTGCCCATGGGTTATTACATCTTTTAGGTTGGGATCATCCCGATGCCGAGAGTCTAGAGCAAATGTTGGCAGAGCAAGAGCAACTAATTCAAGCAATTTCCTGCTAACTATTAATTTTTATACTTAATCTTTACGAGCAAACATAAAGAAAACTAGATGAATTTTTAACATACTCGCTGTGTCACCTAATGTTTTTAATGGAGCCTCATCGGAAAATAATATGAATTCTGAACTACACAGGCGTAATTCTATGGATATAAGTGCTGAGATTAGAACCGCCATCGATCAATCAGAGCGGAAGCAATCACTACAAGTTGCCCCAAATCTATTATCAAGTTTTCAATTTGCATGGCAGGGAGCATCCTACGCCTTTAAGACCCAAAGAAATTTCCGTATCCATACTTTCATTGGCACGATCGCCTTAGTTTTAAGTGTTTATCTAAAATTACCTGCTGGGGATATAGCCGTAATCAGTCTTACCAGTGGGGCGGTTTTGGCGATGGAGCTAATTAATACTGCCCTAGAGTCAGTGGTAGATTTAACCGTGGGACAGACATTTGACCCCCTAGCTAAAATTGCCAAGGACTGTGCTGCGGCTGCGGTTTTAGTTTCAGCAATGGTGGCTTTAGGTGTGGCTGCGGTTTTATTACTACCGCCTTTAGTAGCTTTAATTCAAGTAGCTTTAATTCAAGAAATTTAATTTGGCTGGACAATCGCCTTAAACTTGTTCTAGGTTCGTTATTAACTTTCAGTCAGGATAGGATAGTATAGAAAGCTTAATGTTTCTGATCCTCCATGCCTGAATCTTGTTTCACTTTTGATGATCGACCCGATTCCCCAGAAGAAGCCTGCGGAGTTTTTGGAGTCTTCTCACTCCAAGCTGATTTAGTTACAACCAACGCTGCCAAACTTACATACTTTGGGCTATACGCCCTCCAACACCGTGGACAAGAGTCGGCGGGGATCACCAGTTTTGAGGCCGATGGCACCTTGCATACTCACAAGGATATGGGTTTGGTATCGCAAATATTTAATGAGCAGAACCTTAATACCTTACCTGGAAAGATTGCGATCGGGCATAACCGCTACTCCACAACTGGCTCTAGTAAAATTGCCAATGCTCAACCAGTAATTGTGCCAACTCGACTGGGAAATCTAGCCCTTGCCCACAACGGAAATCTAGTTAATACCGAAATATTACGCAACGAATTAATCGCAAATGGCTTTGAGTTAAGCTCTAGTTCGGATTCCGAGGGTATTGCCTTTGCGATCGCCGAGGCAGTTAATAATGGCAAAAATTGGGTAGATGGGATCACAGAAGCTTTAGGGCGATGTCAAGGAGCATTTAGCTTAGTTATTGGTACTGCCGATGGAATTTTTGGAGCTAGGGATGGTTACGGTATCCGTCCTTTAGTAATCGGACAAACCGAAGATGGCAGCTATGTACTTGCTTCTGAAACCTGTGGCTTAGATATTATCGGGGCCCAGTATATTCGGGATGTGAATGCAGGAGAATTAGTTACGATTGATCAATCTGGTTTAACCTCCCATCAATGGCTAATTGAAGCATTACCCAAACTGTGTGTATTTGAGATGATTTACTTTGCCCGCCCAGATAGTGTGATGCATGGTGAAAGTTTATATAGCTACCGTATGCGCCTAGGCAAAAGTTTAGCCATAGAATCCCCCATAGAGGCAGATCTTGTCATTGGGGTTCCCGATTCAGGTATTCCTGCGGCGATCGGTTATTCGCAAGTTTCTGGGATTCCCTACGCCGAAGGGTTAATTAAAAATCGCTATGTGGGGCGGACATTCATTCAGCCAACTCAAGCTATGCGGGAATCAGGAATTCGGATGAAGTTAAATCCCCTGAAAGATGTATTGGCAGGAAAACGAGTAATTGTGATCGATGACTCCATTGTCCGAGGTACTACTAGTCGTAAACTGGTACAGGCTCTGCGGGATGCAGGGGCAACGGAAGTACATATGCGAATTTCCTCTCCACCTGTTACCCATCCTTGTTTTTATGGCATTGATACCGACTCGCAAGATCATTTAATTGCCGCAACTAAATCCGTGGAGGCGATCGCCAAAATAATTAATGTAGATTCCTTGGCATACTTAAGCCACGAGAGTATGCTTAAAGAGACTAAGGTCAATACTGATAATTTCTGCTCCGCTTGTTTTACTGGTGATTACCCAATCCCAGTTCCCGATCAGTTGAAACGTGCCAAACTTATCCTTGAACCTCAACTTTAAGCCAAATTAAAGTAAGCCAACTATCTAAAGTCAATCATGAGTAAAGTCCTATTCCACCTTGCCTTCCCTGTCATTGATGTTCCGTCTACTAAAGCTTTTTATGTAGATGGGCTAGGTTGTTTAGCTGGTAGAGAGTCCCCCAATTCTGTGATTCTTAGCCTCTATGGACATCAACTAGTAGCCCACGTAATCCCAGAATTACCAAGCCCCCAAGTAGGTATCTACCCCCGTCATTTTGGTTTGGTGTTTCAATCGGAAAGTAACTGGCTGGCTCTATTGGAAAGAGTTCATGACAAGAGACTAAAATTTTATCAACTTCCCAAAATTAGATTTGAAGATACTCCCCTAGAGCATCGGACTTTTTTCTTAATCGATCTATCAGGGAACGTTTTAGAGTTTAAGCATTATAAGTTTGAGTCGGCAATTTTTGGGGAAACTACTTTCCATCAAGTCGGAGACCTAGCTACCCCGAGCGTGCCGATGGTTCAACACGTTTATTAAGGATAACTAGGTTTACTACAATCAACTAAGAGCTATTTCCTTCCTTTAGCTTTTGGCGCAGGGTTTGGAATTTTTTCTTGAGTTGACGCTGACGGGCAGATCCACCTTTGCCTTTGGTATTTCGACCCTCTTTTCGAGGGGACTCCCAGCTTTTTAATTGTTGAGCCATAATTTTTACCAGTTATTTACGTTTGTGATTTTATCTCGGATCTAGGTTAACCTAAATTTAGGAGTTGAAATAAGTCACAATCACCTAAAAAATCTATGGCAACCACTTTAGCAATTTCTCGGCATTGTAATAGTTCTCGGCATTGTAATAGTCTTGCAGAAGTTCGGGCTAGATTTGGGGTCACACCTACGACCGATGAGAGCTTCTTTCCAGAATGGCATCAAAATTTACCAGCTTTGACAAATTCAGAAAAAGAACGCTGCGATCGCATTAAACAACAATATCTCTATCATCGGGATAACGGACATATTGGTGAAGGCTTAGTAAATCAGATCGTAATCGCTCCATTGCTAGACATGGCAAAATTTTATGATCCACCCTTTGATATCCAATCCGAATATCCTGTTCAAATTGAAGCTATAAAAATGGCAGGAGATGAAGAGATTATCTATCGTGGCAGAATTGATACCTTTGTCATCCACAAAAAACTTTGGGTGCTGGTAATCGAATCTAAAAGCACATCTTTTAATATTGAAGAAGGCATGGCGCAAGCTCTGATTTATGTGCTGAGTAACAAGGCTCAACCTAAATACGGATTTATCAGTAATGGGGGCTTTTCAATTTTTGTTAAATCAACTAAGGATGCTCAATATATTTTCTCTGATGAATTCTCACTCTATCGTCGCCATAATGAGCTTTATGGAGTTTTAGGTGCGATGAAAAATATAGCTCAGTCATTTCAGTAATATTTATCATCCCTATTGCCATCTGGTTGCCATCTGGGCTTTATCTGGGTAATCAAAAACTTAGCGATCCAAAGCTGGTAAATCAGACTATAGCTCCCAAAAATCAGCAGAATCAGGGAGGTACTGCTAAAAATCAGCAAGCAAGTAATCAACCAAGACAGCAACAAAATCAAACATATTCTAGATAATTGGTAGGTAATTGATCTTATGGTTAACCCAGCACTCAAGGCAATTCGTGGATCTTTTGTTGATTTCGTAGATGATCCCTTCTACAGACCTGAATCGGAAAGTGTGCGATACCTGCAAGATGGGTTAATGGTTTTACAAGATGGCAAAATTCTAGAATTCGATCACTATGCCATTCTGAGCGATCGCTTTTCCCAGATCCCGACCCAAACCTACAATGGACTAATTCTCCCTGGCTTCATTGACCTCCATGTTCACTATCCCCAAACTGAAATGATCGGAGCCTATGGTGAGCAGCTTTTGGAATGGTTAAATAAATATGTATTCCCAACTGAAGCGAAGTTTAAGGATATTGACTACGCTCGTCAGATCGCTGCTTTTTTCCTTGATGAACTGCTGCGTAATGGTACAACTTCGGCAGTGGTGATGACAACTATTTTCCCTAATTCGGTGGATATCTTATTTGAAGAAGCCCAACGCCGTAATATGCGGTTAATTGCGGGACAGATGATGATGAGCCGTAATGCGCCTGAATTTTTGGTGAACGAACCCCACAAATCTTACCAAGAGAACCGCGAGTTAATTGCAAAATGGCAGGGTCAAGACCGATTACTATATGCAATTACGCCCCGTTTTGCCATCACTTCCACGCCCGCAGAATTAGAATTTGCTGCCAAATTAAAGCAAGAATTTCCCGAACTATATATTCATACCCATTTATCTGAAAATCCTAAGGAAATAGAATTTACTGCTGCGCTTTTCCCCGAAAACAAGGACTATCTTAATGTCTATGAACAATTTGACTTGGTGGGCGATCGCTCTATTTTTGCCCATTGTGTTCATTTGAATGATTCAGCCTTTGAGCGTCTTTCGTTATCTGGAGCAGCGATCGCCTATTGTCCAACTTCTAATTTATTCCTAGGTAGTGGATTATTTAAGTTGCATCAAGCTAAATCTCAGGAATTTCCTGTAAAGGTGGGATTGGGTTCAGATGTGGGAGCGGGGACTAGTTTCTCTCAACTTAAATCCATGGGAGAAGCCTATAAAATTTCCCAACTGCAAGGAGAGAGCCTATCAGCTTTTAAGGCTTTCTATCTTGCCACCTTGGGTGGAGCCAAAGCCCTATCCCTAGATGATAAAGTGGGAAGTTTTGATTGTGGAAAGGAAGCGGATTTAGTGGTTTTAGATCCTGATGCCACGCCGATCCAATCTCTTCGCAATCAGGCTTCTAAAGGAGATTTTTCCCTAGAAGCGATCGCCTCTCAACTTTTTGGCATGATGATTCTAGGCGACGATCGTTCAATTAAAGCGACCTTTATTGCAGGAGAATTAGTCAAGTGTTGAGGTTGGGATGTTTCTTTCTTAGCTGTCTATGTATGAATCTTTAAAAATCATAATAAGCGATTTAAAGATTGACCGCTTCCTCGATCGATCTAAAACCCCTAAGCTTACTCAGATCGGGATATTATATTAAGTAATATTAAGAAAATCCACAGATTTCTATGCAGACTTCTCAACCTAATTGGCACGGGATTACTAACCCGATTTGGACAGGTAACAGTGAAGATATTCGGATTGGCTTACCTTTTAGTCAGATGTCTCCCTACTGGCAAATGTTTTTACTGGGTGATGGTGCGCCGACTCGGCATTTACAATTACTGACTCAATCCGACATTGTGGTAGATGTGATTGCGATGACGGATATTGGCGATGAAGACGATCAGGTGCCGATTGGGATTGAAAAAATTCCTGCACCCCGCATTAGAAGGCAAATTTGGCTAAAAAGTGCAACGACGGGTGAGATTTTTTCCCATGCAACTTCGTGGTGGCAGGCTTCAACTATGGAGACATACCTAAAGGACACAAGTTTACCGATTTGGAAAAGCTTAAATCAAGAATTTACAGAACTTTATCGAGATTTGAAAGGAGTTTATCAAGGCTATAGTCCTACTTTAGTTAAGGCTTTTGGCTATCCCGATCCTTTTTGGGGGAGGCACTATCTGCTATGGCATGGCGGCGTGCCGTTGACGCTAATTTATGAAGTTTATTCCCCTGCGATCGCTAAATATTTAGGTGCTGACCATCTATAATTCTTTTATTTGAATTACTGTGTCTAAACCCTTAATTGCCATCTATCCTGGAAGCTTTGATCCGATTACCTTTGGGCATTTGGATATTATTGAGCGATCGTGCCAAATGTTTGAAAGGCTGACGGTAGCGGTGTTAAAAAATCCCAATAAAACATCTTTGTTTACAGTGCAGGAACGTATTGAGCAAATTTCGGCTGTGACCAAACATATCACTAACATTGAAGTCGATAGTTTTTCGGGATTAACGGTTGAATATGCCAAGTTACGGGGCGCAAAAATTTTGGTTAGAGGCTTACGGGCGGTTTCGGATTTTGAGATGGAATTGCAAATGGCGCATACTAATAAAACCTTAAATCACGGGATTGAGACTATATTTTTGGCAACTTCTAACGAACATAGTTTTTTGAGTAGTAGTGTGGTGAAAGCGATCGCCCAGTTTGGTGGGCAGGTAGAACACTTAGTGCCATCAGAAGTTTCTGTGGCTTTACGAAGTCGGTTGCAACCATAAAAATTAGATTGAAGAATTATGCTCTAAAATCTTCCCTACCACGGCAACCACTGACTCAGATAAGCTTTGAAAATCATAGCCTCCCTCTAAGCCAAACAGAATCTTAGAAGTTAAGCCCAAGCATAATTCTGTGAAAATCCCATAGTCTTGGGGCTGGAGATTCATACTGGCAAGAGGATCATCGTAATTAGCATCAAAACCTGCACTCACAATTAATAAGTCAGGCTTAAAATCTTGCAAAAACGGGATCGCTCTTTCCTTAAATATCGGCAAATATTCAGCGATCGCACATTCGGCAGGTAAAGGTAAATTCAAAATGTTCTCGTGTCCACCTGTTTCCGATTGCCAACCTGTCCCAGGATAAAAGGGAGCTTGATGGGTAGAAACATAGCCAATTTGGGGACGATTCCACACTATTTCTTGGGTACCATTGCCATGATGCACATCCCAGTCGAGAATGGCGACCCGTTCAATCCCATATTTTTCTAGGGCATATTCGGCGGCGATTGCGGCATTGTTAAAAAGACAAAATCCCATCCCCGTATTTTTTTTAGCATGGTGTCCGGGGGGACGAGTTAAGGCAAATACAGGCTGACCAGATTCTAGTACCCGATCTACACCATCTAGCCAAGCACTTACCGCTAAAAAAGCCACATCATAACTGCGCTCAGACACCGCTGTATCGCCATCAATATTCCCGCCACCCTTGGCAGCGATCGCCTTGACAAGATCGATATATTTAAAGCTATGGCATTTAGCAATCTCAGTTCTAAGCCGATCTGGATCGCGGATTTGGGGAATATGCCATTGCAAGCGATCGCTCCATATTTGATTTTTGAGAGCCGTGGCGATCGCTGTTAACCGTTCTGGTTTTTCGGGATGAAATGCCCCTGGGAGGTGGTCTAAAAATTCATCACTGTAAATAATATTCATAGTTGATGTTTCCATAAATTTTAGATTCCCATGATCAGATAAACAAGCTACAAATTAACCTATTAGATTGTAAGTCTGAAATTCGAGATAGAGAATTTTTTGAAGATGATTTAATGCACTTAAATCAGTTTGGGCATGTTAAGTTAGCAGCGATCCTGTATCCTCAAATTTTTAATTGGATAGAATCACTCAGTTGATTTTTTTTAGATTCAACTAGTCAATTAGCAATATCAAGGGAAGTATGAAATAATTGAACCCTAAATAAAAAACTATTTTCATTCATAATTTGAAAAAAATGACCGCAAAAATTCAACTCACCCGTGGTATCGATGAAGAAGCTTCTGATGTGAAGATGACTCGTGCTAAAGATGGTTCCAACGGTACAGCCACCTTTATATTCAAAGAACCCAAATGTACAAATGAAGAAAATCAAGTATTAACCGACATTACGGGAATGTTTATGACTGATGATGAGGGTGAACTTGTAACTCGGAACGTAAATGCCAAATTTATTAATGGTAAGCCTGCTGGGATTGAGGCGATCTATATTATCAATAGTCCCCAAGAATGGGAAAGATTTTTACGGTTTATGAATCGCTATGCTGAAGCCAACGGTATGGACTTTAATAAAGCTTAAGTAACCTTAATTATGACAACTACTAATCCCTGCCCCGATCCACCGTCCCATCAAGTTAGCTGTGCTGTAATTACAGTTAGTGACACCCGTACAGCCGATAACGACAAGAGTGGTAATTTTATTAAGCAATCTCTGAGTAATGCGGGGCATCTGATTAGTAGCTATGTGATTCTGAAGGATGAGCCAGATCAAATCACTACTTATATGCAGGAATTGGTAGTCGATCGCTCCCTTGATGCCATAATCCTAAATGGTGGAACTGGTATTGCTCCTAGGGATACTACCTACGATGCGATCGCTGCTTTATTAGAAAAAACTCTCCCTGGCTTTGGGGAAATGTTTCGCTATCTTAGTTGGCAGGAAGTTGGATCGAGGGCGATCGCTTCGAGGGCTGTGGCGGGAATTTATTGTCATAAGTTGGTATTTTCGTTACCTGGTTCTAGTAATGCTGTAAAACTAGCGATCGAGCAATTAATCCAACCTGAAATTATTCATCTAGTTAGGCAAATGCAGGGATTACATTAGAACTAATTAATTAAGCCTGATTCAGAGAGAACTTCCTGACCGCAATTAAACTTCCTACAACCCCGATCGCCGAGCCAAATCCTAATAAAATTACTGGTAACAAATACTGCACCCTCAGATCGGTTGTTAAGCCCACTGCCAAGGATTTAATCAAATCTGGCTGGTTTACTATTATCCCTGAAAGTAAATTTAAGCCCAGTGATAACATTGTGTAAGCAACCACAGATCCAATAATTCCAAAGAAAATGCCCTGCAACACAAAGGGAAAATAAATCCAATTAGCTGTAGCCCCCACTAGTTGCATAATTTCGATTTCCAACCTTCTTGCCATCACAATTAACCGAATCGTAGTCATAATTACAGCGATCGCCACTAGGGTAAAAACGATCACGACCACAGAGCTAATACTTGCCACGGCTTGACGCAATTGTCTTAATCGATCTACAACTTCATTGGTATACCAAACCTCACTTACGCCTTTGATTTTAGTTATTTGTTTAGCTAATTCGGGCAGGCGATCGCTATTCACAGCACGGACTTTTAATTCATCGACTAAAGGATTTATGCCTAATTGCTCCGTAGCATTTTTTGCATCCACAGTCCCTAGGTCTTTGAGTAAATTTTGCCATGCTTGATCTTTGTCAATTACTTGAACTGAAGCAACTCCAGTAATACCTTCTACCTGCGGTTGCATGGATACTCCAGTGACATTTTGATCTAGATACACCGAAATTTCTAACTGACTACCCAATTGTCCTAATACGTTTTCTAGTTGCCAACTAGTTTGCAAGCTTGCCCCAAATAAAAATAATAAAACCGCCACGGTGCTAACTGCCGCCCAATTCATCCAGCCACCACGCTTAATTCCCAATAAAGTTTCACGCAGAAGATAATCTAATTTGGTTAAAAAAGTGGACATTTATTTAAGAAATTGTTTGCTAGCCAGCTTATTTATAGAGATATAGTAGCTTATAGAGATATAGTAGCAGGAAGTGCTAAAAAGGAAAGGATCGAGGAGAATATCTATCTTTACTATCTACCTACTAACGCCGCCTCTTCTTTATTCGCACTCACAGCATTCCAGTCAATTAAGGCTACCTAAAAACGCTCTTCTTCAGAATTTGGTAAACATTTTGATGCTATGGTAGCAACTTGATCCTAAGCCGTTCCCAATTAATCGGAGGGACTTTTGTTGTGGCAGGCAATCCACTAACCTTAACTCAAAACTCTAGGCTCCTAAAGTTGGTAAGGGCGATCGCTATTGCCCTCTTAATACTAGGAATTTCTTTGCGCTTTGCCCATCTTGACCTCAAAGTCTACTGGCACGATGAAGTTTACACTTCGATGGCAATTACGGCTCGTCCAGGCAAGTATCTCAGTGAAGCCCTGTTTCAAAATAAAGTGGTAAAATCTGCGGATCTGTTGGCATATCAACGTTTTATCCCAAATTTAACCCTACAGGATATGGTTGTCCGTAAGGGCATAGAAGATGTTCAGCACCCTCCCCTTTACTATGTCTTGACCCGATTTTGGGCACAGGTATGGGGAACAGATCCAACGGTGATTCGGGGCTTTTCATCCCTTCTCAGTCTATTACTCTTTCCTGCTTTGTATTGGCTATGTCTAGAGCTATTTGAGTCATCTTTAAGTGGATGGGTGGCGATCGCCCTATTTGCAGTGTCGCCTTTTCACCTCGTCTATGCCCAAGAAGCAAGGCAATTTGGGTTTTGGACAGCCCTGATTCTTGCTAGTAGTGCGTTATTACTACGGGCGATTCGCTCCTCTGCTTGGCAAAACTGGATTCTGTATGGCTTCTCAATGGTAGTTGCCTTGTATACTGCCCTGTTCTCTCTGTGGATTGCGATCGCACACTTTGTCTATATCTTACTTATTGATCCAGAAAATCAGCTCTTCAAGTTTCCTTTACGGATTGGCAAGCGCACAATTTCCTTTCTGATTACATTCCTATTTGGGGCTTTGCTTTTTAGCCCTTGGATCTACTTTATATTCTTGTCTAAGGATGTAATGGGTGGTACGACCTCTTGGACTGCTATTCCGTTGCCATTCTCAGTTAGTTTGGGATTAACAGTTTTTAACTTTAGTCGCAGTTTTATCGATTTCAACTTTGATCTTAATAACCCCTTTGCCTTCGTTCTGGCAATCCCTGTGCTAATTTTACAAGGCTATGCAGTATATGTGCTTTGTCGAACTACGCCCAAAAGGGTTTGGTGGTTTGTCCTTACATTTGTGGGCTGCACGGCTATGGGTTTAGGGCTTCCAGATCTGCTATTTGGTGGGCAGCGTTTTACTGTAACCCGTTATCTTTTTCCATGCTTTATGGGCTTACAATTAGCCGTGGTCTATCTCCTATCAACTTATTTAACCGAAACTCAAAGGTGGAAGCCTCGATTTGCAAAGCTAGTTTTCTCCCTACTAGTTATACTGGGCATTTTCTCTTGCGGTGTCTATTCGCAGTCAAATACTTGGTGGAATAAGGTATTAAATTCTAATTACCATCAGGTTGCCGATTTAATTAATAAGAGCGATCGCCCCTTGATCGTTGTTGATTCCTATAGCTATAACCCTGCAAGTATGGTTTCTCTTAGCTACCTTCTCAAACCAGATGTCCAATTTTTGCTACTGCCCCTAGTCGGGGAATCATTTCCCATCAAGGATCTACCCACGGGAGTAAAGACTATATTTTTATTTAATCTGCCAGAAATTTTTCGCCAGCAATTTACATCCAAATATCACAGGAGTATGACCCTAGCCTTTAAAGACTCTTGGAATGAAGTGTGGGTAAATATTAACAGAGGAAGTTAAGCCATCACCATGCCACCATCCACATTAAATACTTGCCCTGTAATATAAGCAGCAGCAGGATCGGCAGCCAAAAATCTCACCATACCTGCAACTTCTTCAGGCGTGCCATAGCGAGCTAGGGGAATATAGCTTAAAATTCCTTCGGCTTCCAATCCTGCGGTCATATCTGTTGTAATAAATCCTGGGGCAACAGCATTAACGGTAATACTCCGAGAAGCTAGTTCTTTAGCTACGGTTTTAGTAAATCCAATCACTCCTGCCTTAGCGGCACTGTAATTTGCCTGTCCGGGGTTACCCATTTGTCCAGCCACGGAGGCAATATTAATTATGCGACCAGATTTTTGCTTGAGCATGATTTTGGCAACTTTTTGGGTACATAAAAATACCCCAGTCAGATTTAGATCGATTACAGCCTGCCAATCTTCTAATTTCATTCTCAGCAGAAGCGTATCTTTAGTAATTCCCGCATTATTAACTAGGATATCCACTCTGCCCCATTTATCCATTGCGGATTTAATTAAAATATCTACCTGTTCGGGTTTAGATACATCTGCGCTTATAGCGATCGCCTCACCGCCTCGATCTTGAATTTCCATTACCAAAGCCTCAGCCGCCGTAGCTGAACTAGCATAGTTAATTACGATTCTTGCTCCTTCTTTTGCCAATGACTGGGCGATCGTTTTGCCAATTCCCCGTGAGGCTCCTGTGACAATTGCCACTTTTTCCACTAAATTATCCATAGATCAAAAATTTCAAAACCTTAAGAAAAACTGAGAATACCAGACTACACCAGAATCTGCACCTGTTAACTTTCCCAAGAAATAGAGCTTAATGGTAGCGAAAAATCAGGTTCTCTTTTATGTTGAGTGGGTTTAGGTATAAACACAGATCTATTGGCTAAAGCACTACGAGGCAAAACCCGCATCACTTCTTCCACAGTTGTAATTCCACTAACAATCTTATTAATGGCAGCCAGACGAAAGGAGTCAAAATCAATTTCACTCAAATAACGATTCATTTGGGTAATGTTACCTTCATAGATAATGCTACGGACTTCATCATTGACATCCAATAATTCAACTACGGCTTCACGTCCTAAATAGCCAGAACCAAGGCATTTTTCGCAGCCTTTGCCCTTGCGCCAGTTTGTACCCACATCATTTTGACTTATCCCTAAAGCTTTTAACTCTCCATCTGTTGGCTTATGGGGATGAGCGCAATACTTACAGACTTTGCGGACTAAACGCTGGGCGACAATTCCCAGTAAAGCATCACTAATTAGACCTGGATCTGGACCTAAATCCTTCAGCCTAGGGATGGCACTTGCCGCATCATTGGTGTGCATAGTACTTAAGACCAAATGTCCTGTCAGAGCAGCCCTAATTACTGTCTCAGCGGTTTCTGGATCTCTAACTTCTCCGACCATGACTATATCAGGATCTTGGCGTAAAATCGCCCGTAATCCCGCAGCGAAAGTCATACCTGCGAGTTCGTGGACTTGGGTTTGGGTAATATTGGGCAGAATATATTCCACAGGATCTTCCACGGTAATCACATTTACCTGTTCAGTGGCAATCATCTGCAAACTGGTATAAAGGGTGCTAGTTTTTCCCGAACCTGTGGGTCCTGTCATGATAATTAGACCCTGGGGCTGTTGGAGCCAACTGCGATAGGTATCTAAGGCTCGTGTTGTAAATCCCAAGCCTTCAATATTGCCAGTGAAGGGATTGCGCCTTGGTAACAGTCTGATTACTACCTTTTCGCCGTTGACACAGGGTAGGGTGCTAACGCGCATATCTAAACTAGAACTTTCCGAATTTCCCTCGGTATAGCTTTTACCAATTCTGCCATCTTGGGGTCTGCGACTTTCGGCAATATCCATATTACACATGACTTTGAGAGCCACTACAATCCGCCGACTCACATCTAGGGGCAGGGTTTTAATATCCCGCAGAATGCCATCAATACGACAGCGAAATCTTAGCCCTTCTTCGGTTGGTTCGAGGTGAATATCGCTGGCTCGATGCTGAATTGCCACCGAGATTAGAGCATTAATCCGCCGAGTTTGGTTAGCGGCTCTGGATAGATAGAGATCGGTAATTTCACGAATATCTGTCTCTTCGATTTCTCCAGTTAGGGGATTAATTAAACGGTTAGAACCGATCTCGCCATTAGCATGGGGAAGATTTTGAGTGCGAAACCATGCTCTATAACTTTCCGAGGAAATGGGGATGACTTTAATTTCAGTACTCGTGCGATCGCCCAAATTTTTGAGAATATCAGGGCTAATTTCCACAGGGCTACCCAAATAAAAGCAACTGCGCCACAGCAATAAAGGCACCACAGGTGGTAAAGAGTTGCGATCTTCAAATGCTTGGAAAAATCGCTGATTTAGTTCAGCGTCTAATGCGGCAATAATTAAGTTGTCAGATGCATCGAATAGGAGCCTTAAAGCTTCTTCGCAGGAAAAAATTTGATTGTTTCTAAGCTTTTTCCATACTGATTGGGGAGAGTGAATTATTTGCATAGAAGTAATAAAACCTAAGTCATACGGTCTAGGGTGCGGTATTGGATTGCCTCGGCTACATGGGCTGGGGTGAGTAATTCGGCTTGTTCTAGATCGGCGATCGTGCGAGAGACTTTGAGAATGCGATCGCTAGCCCGAGCCGATAAGCCTAATTTCCGAATCGCCGCTTCAATCAAGTTTTTACAAGCCCCATCTAATTTGCACCAAGTCCGAATATGCCGACTTTGCATTTGGGCATTAGAATTAATATTAAGTTCGTTTTTATAGCGTTCCTGCTGAATTAGGCGAGCATTTTGGACGCGCGATCGCACTGATGCCGAATCTTCCCCTTCACTAAAACTGGTAATTTCTTCGGGCTTGAGGCGACTGACAATCACTTGCAGATCGATTCGATCCATTAAAGGACCAGAAAGCTTTGCCCAGTATTGTTCCCGTTGCTTAGAAGTGCAGGTGCATTGTTGAATGGAATCTCCATAATAGCCACAGGCACAGGGATTCGTACTAGCAACTAATGTAAATTTGGCAGGATAGGTTACAGATTGGCGGGTGCGAGAAATAGAGACAAAACCATCTTCAAGGGGCTGGCGCAAAAATTCTAATACATCACGCTTAAATTCGGTCAGCTCATCCATAAATAAGATCCCATTAGTGGCTAACGAGATTTCTCCAGGTTTGGGAAAACTACCACCACCCACTAAAGCGGGGCCCGAAGCAGAATGGTGGGGACTTCTAAAGGGGCGATCGCTTACTAATCCCTGACCTTTTAATAACCCTGCTACCGAATAAACTTGGGTTGTTTCTAAGGCTTCCTGAAAACTCATGGGCGGAAGGATACTTGGTAATCGCCGAGCTAAAAGGGTTTTACCCGATCCAGGTGGGCCGACAAATACGAGATTATGTCCACCAGAGGCGGCAATTTCTAAGGCTCGGCGGGCGTGTTGCTGTCCTTTTACATCTTTTAAGTCCAGTTGAAACTGAGTTGGAGCTAAATCTGTATTGAAGTTAAGCGTACTTTCTACAGGCGAATATCTGGTTGGATTACCTAAAAAATCTGCAACTTCTCTTAAATTCCGTAAACCATACACCGCTAGTCCTTCAACTACAGCCGCTTCTTGGGCATTTTCTAGGGGGACAATTAAGCCTTTAATTCCCATCTTCAATGCTGAGGCTGCGATCGGAAGTACACCTGACACTCCACGCAAATTCCCATCTAGGGAAACTTCACCCAAAAATAGATGATCTGCTAATAACTGCGGATCGACCTGTTCAGAGGCAGCAAGGATACCAATACCAATGGGCAAATCAAAACTAGGACCTTCTTTTCTTAAGTCCGCAGGGGTGAGATTAATTACGACTTTCCGCATGGGGAAGGCATAGCCAGAATTTTTTAGAGCCGCTTTGACCCGCTCCCGTGACTCTTGGATGGCAGTATCAGGTAAACCCACAATTACCACCGTAGGTAAGCCACCAGCCACATCCACTTCTACCCCTACTTGGACTGCCTCAATTCCTAAAATCGAAGCACTCCAAACCCTAGCTAACACTGGATTATCCCCGTTTTAATTATTCCAGAAAATACTTTGTCGGCTGTTCCCGTCATTAACACATGATTTGTCTCCAGATCCCAATGAATTTTCAAGTCACCCCCTGGTAAATTAACAGTGCAAAGGCGATCGCATTTTCCATTCAAAACTCCAGCTACTACAGAAGCACAAGCCCCAGTTCCACAGGCAAGAGTCGCCCCTGCTCCCCGTTCCCACACTCGCATTTTCATGTAGCTAGAACTTACAACTTCAATAAATTCCGTATTAGTACGTTGAGGGAAGACTGGATGATGCTCAAATTTAATACCCAATTCAGCAAGGGAAATAGAATCAACATTCTCGACAAAGGTTATACAGTGGGGATTACCCATACTCACCGTAGTTACATTCCAAACTTGCCCATTAACTTCTAGGGGAACATCAATCACTTTTTGATCGGGATTAACTAAAGTTGTAGGAATCTCCTGCGCTAATAATCTTGGCTCACCCATATCAACGGTGATCTCGCCATCAGGATTAAGCTGAACTCCCATTAGCCCTGCATTAGTGGTAATTGAGTAGCGATCGCCTGCTTGTGGAGAAATTCCTCCAGAAATCCCTAAGTCCTGCATAAACTTAGCTAGACAGCGAATCCCATTGCCACACATTTCTGGTTCCGAGCCATCGGAGTTAAATATCCGCATTCTGTAAGTATCCGATCCCACATCTAATCCTGCGGACAATAGAAAAATTACCCCATCTGCTCCAATCCCAAAGTGGCGATCGCAGAACTTAATAGCATCCTCAGTCGATAGATAGGGTTCTTCTCTGTCCCGATTATCAATCAGAATAAAATCATTACCAAGTCCGTGGTATTTACTAAAGTGATAGGTGATAGAAGTGATAGTTTGAGATGTCATATCAGATATTAAAGGTCTATGCTCTAATTCTAATGGTGTTGAATGCATTTTTTGGTTAGCTATGAACTGTACCATCGGGCATAGTTGCACCCTTCAGAATTGCCCCAGCTAGATTAGTACTACTTAATTCTGCTTTAGATAAAATTGCATCAGTTAAATCTGCTCCAAATAAATTTGTTCTGCCTAAATAAGCCTCGGTCAAATTCGCATCTCTGAGGTTAGCTCGTTGCAGATTGACCCGACTAAAATCACTTCTAGTTAGCTTTGCCGTCATTAAATTCACATTAACCATATTGGCTCTAGTTAATTTCGTATCAGGCATAATTACCCATGCCATATTGGCATCTTCCACTTGGGCATCAGTCAAATTCGCCCGTTCAATTTTGGCATTAGCCAAGTCGGCACTACTTAAATTAGCTCCAGTTAAGTTTGCCTCGGTCAAGAAACACCCAGTCATAATTGCCTTAGTAAAATCTGCTCCGCTTAAATTTGCGCCTGTAAATGTAGCTTCGCTGAGATTGGCGGATCGGAGATCTGCTCCTGATAAATCTGCCCCACTAAAATTAGCTCCACGCAAATCAGCTTTATGAAAACAAGCTCCTGTCAAATTTGCCGATCGCTTTAATTCTTTTCGTAAGTTTGCGCCACGAAGACAAGCGCCAGCTAGGTTTGCCCCCCGCAAATTAATATCACGCATATCGGCATCTATTAAGTTGGCATCTAAAAGGTTAGCTAAAGCGGCATTGGTATTAACCATAGTTGCCCCTGCCAAGCTGGCTCCATGGAGATCCGCATCACTCAGATTTGCCTGACTTAAATGCGCCTGATTGAGATTAGCCCCACCTAATTTTGCCCCAGCTAAAATTGCCGATCGCAGATTAGTTCTAGTCAAATAGGCAAAGACTAAAGTTGCACCGTGGAGATTAGCTTTAGACAGGTTTACCCCAATTAAGTCGGCTCCAGCTAAATATGCCCATCTCAGATTAATTTCGGCAAAGTTAACTTCCCCAGCCGTGTAGCGTTTTAATAACTCATCAGGATTCATAATTAATTTCCAATTCCCAATTTTTTATAGATAGTCATAACTGCACTCATAATTACCCTAGCTGCTTCTTCGTATTCTTCAATATCCTTAAATAATCTTGCCCTATTCTGGAGCTGCATCTCTAATTTCTCTGGACTTTTATAGGCATAAAACAAATCCCTCAGTAAATCGTCAAGCTCGTAGGTTCTAATTGCCGTAATAATATCGTTAGTGGATTCAGAAACATTATTTAAGGCTGAGAAGATCAAGATTTTCACCCGTAATGGACTCATATACTTAATTATTTCTAGGCGCAGATCAAATAAATCAAGGTTAGCGATTTCTTCATCTATTAACTTTTCAGATTTCTCTGCTAAATTATCAGCTAATTTGTCATTTACTTGATGAGAATCTGGAGTAGAAATAATAGAATCAACTGTGGGAATACTATGCGATCGCCCAGGATAAATCGCACTCAATTCATCGATCACCACATCCATGATCGCAATATATTCAGGTTTTTTAATGACGGCTAAAGCCTGCTTCATTCTACTTCTTAGGGCTTCCAAGCTCGGATATAAATTTTGCAATTCTCGAATCGCCACACTTAAAGTTAGGGATTGGGGATCAAGTTGTGATAAATCCTGCTGACATAAATAAAACAATAGCCTTTTAATTCTTGTGGGATCTTTATTAATTTCCTCTAGGGATTGAGTTATTTCATCATAAATATTTTGCGGTTCAGATTGATAATCGGAGTAGAGTTTGCTGATTTCATTAACAATAATTTTCCCGATCGGCGCATATTTCCGTTCAAGGGTTTGGGTGGTTTCCGTAATTAATGAAACTAATACACTATGGGTTCCAGTTAGTTCTAATAGCTCTTGGATAAGTCCCTTCAGATTTGATTTTTCCAGCTTTGAGCGATCGCTTTCCCACTTATCAAGACAAATATATAAAAGCAATTGCTTAATATCAATGATATTTTGGCTAATTTCTAACTCACTAACCACCGTATCAAATAACAGCCGAGAAGGCTCAATGAACTCACCGCTAGATTTGGGAATAATCTCAATTGCATCAATATCAATCAAATTGAGAGAATTAATGACGGGGATAGAGCTAGTGAAACCTTTGGGAAGAACCTGATAAATTTTTTGGAGGTACTTTTCGCCTACATAGTTGGTCGTATAGTTTTGCTCAAGATCAAGGGTCGGTTTAACCCGATCGTAAATACTTTGGGAAATATGAATAGTCCCCCAATTTGCCTCAAGTTGAAGTTGGCTTGCAATGGTTACAGCCGCACCACTAATTTCTATCCCATTTATAACTAAGTCCCCAAGATGCAGACCAATGGCATGACCTAATATATCTCGAGGTTGCATGGTAGCTGCCGCTCTAGTTAGGGTTTTTTGAATATCCAAAGCACACTCGATTGCCTTAACTGCATCATGAAAGTTTGCAACTAAACCGACTTCTGTAGCTTGAATAATTTCGCCCTCATAGTAAGCACATTGCTCTCGAATAAAATTTAGATCACGCTCCAGTAAGCTCATAGTCCACTGCCGATCTGTCAGCATTCTATTTGTGATATCCACTACACCAGTAGTCATGATTACAGCTAGAGCTTTTTTAGATTCTCGTTGCAGCAGGTCGTTATTCATGAATCAAGATAGATTTAAACTAAGGCAGCTTAAGAACATTTTAGATAGATTTTGATTAATTTGGAAATAAAGATCATCTAACCCAACCAATATGCCAGGATTTAATCCCTTCATTGCCAAAATACTCTAAACATGATCCTAAATCAGCAGGATCGATTACCACTGCCATGCCAATTCCCATATTAAAGGTATTAAACATATCAGTTTGATTGACTTCCCCTTGGGCTGCTAGCCAGTCAAAAATTGCGGGAATATCCCAACTATTAGGCAAAATTTCCATTGCCTGTCCTGTTCCTAGACACCGAGGCAGATTTTCAGGAATTCCACCACCAGTTATATGGGCAAGTCCATGAATTTTTAAGGATGATTTTAAAGCGGTAAGTATGGGTTTAACATAAATTTGGGTAGGGGTTAATAGGATTTCTCCCAAGGTTCCAGAAATACCATCCTCAAAATCAAGGCGATCGCTCCAACTAAAACCTCGATCGGCCACAATTTTTCTGACCAAACTAAAACCATTACTATGTAAACCACTACTAGCTAATCCAATAATTGCATCCCCGACTTTTACCTGTGTCCCATTCAGTAACAGTGATTTTTCCACGATCCCCACGGCAAATCCTGCGAGATCATACTCTCCTGCCCCATAAAAGCCAGGCATTTCCGCCGTTTCTCCACCTAATAATCCACATCCCGCCTGTTGACAGCCAATTGATATACCTTTAATTACTTCCGTAAGCTGTTCTGGCTTAAGCTTGCCTGTGGCGATATAGTCGAGGAAAAATAATGGCTCGGCTCCAGAGGTAAGAATATCATTTACACACATGGCAACCAGGTCTATCCCAACGGTGTCATGGCGATCGCAAGTTTGAGCAATTTTCAGCTTTGTGCCTACTCCATCTGTACCTGAAACTAAAACTGGCTGTCTATAACCATTGGGGAGTTCAAATAGTCCCCCAAAGCCTCCTAATTCTCCTAACATTCCTGGACGGCGAGTATGGGATACAAGATCTCGAATCCCTTCCACAAAGCTACGCCCAACTGCAATATCTACACCCGATTCACGGTAATCCACTAGCTACCTAACTCTTTAGCACGTTGTGCTGCTGTAATAACAGCTTCAATTATGCCCGATCTCACGCCCGATTTTTCTAATTGTGCAATTCCTGCAATTGTCGTCCCACCTGGACTGGTGACTTGATCTTTTAATTGAGCGGGATGTAACCCAGTTTCCTTGAGCATTTGACTGGTTCCCAGTACAGTTTGAATAGCTAATTTCATGGCGATCGCTCTTGGTAAACCCGCCGCTACACCTCCATCCGCTAATGACTCAATTATCAATGATACATAGCCAGGTCCAGATCCAGATAAACCCGTTACCGCATCCATTAAAGATTCTGGGACTTCTATAACTTCTCCCACTGCCCCAAAAATCTGCTCAGTAATCAATTTCTGATCTGGATCTACAAGCTTGCCGAGGGTAATGGCTGTAATTCCCACCCCAATTTGAGCAGGGGTATTTGGCATCGCTCTGATCACGGATTTTTGCTTAAATGCTTGTTGCAATCGGGCTAAATCAATACCCGCCATAATTGAAATCACTAACTTAGCAGTTGTTTCTGCTAATTTTGGCGCAGTGAGATCAAAAATTTGGGGCTTAATTGCCAAAACAAGTACATCCACCTCTGGCTGGTCGCTAACAGAAATTCCGTAACGAGATTGCAGATAATTCCTACGACTAAGATGAGGCTCAGTAATCCAGATATCTTGAGGGTTATAAATTTGCTTGTTGATTAAACAACTGGCGATCGCTTCCCCCATGACCCCGCCACCAATGATTCCGATTTGGGTTAACAATTATTTATTCTATTTATAACTTAACCAAACCGATTTACAGATTCCGTTGCCCAACTAGGAGTAGATACACGAGTTGATTTGGGGGCCTGTACAGGAACTACTTCTTCATCGGTGACACTATTGTGGGTGGTCAAGTTTACACAGGAAGGAGCAAAGAAAAAGATGCTATCTGCCACACGTTCTTGTTTCCCATCAATGGCGTAGGTTGCTCCAGCTACAAAATCCACACAGCGTTGGGCTTGATCAGGTTCCATAGTTGTTAGGTTCACAACTATCGACTTGCGTTCGCGCAGAGCTTGGATCGCCGCAGGCATTTCTTCAAATTTACGGGGATACATCACAACTACTTCTTGGGTTCCATTAGTACCTGGCATATCAATTACGTTATTAGTGTTTTCCATACTTCCTCTAAAAAATGAAGGGCGACTACGACGGTTTGATGCGGGAATTTCTTCAGAAGCTATGGTAACTTCTTCTTTATCGGAATCTTTTTGTTCAGTTTCGACCTTGTCATAGTCGTATGCATAAGCTTCTTCAAAGCCAATCATATTTTTAATTCTGTCAAATATTCCCATGTTTACAGCTCCTCTATTTAGATGATTTCGTAGTTGTTAATTGACTGACTAGTTGAAATAACAGTATGGCAATGACTTTACCTAATATCAGCTAAAAAATCTAGTTAATTTAGATAAGTCTTTAAAAATTTTGGGAAAGATTATAGTGGATTGTTAGTTCTCTAGCGATCGCTAATTAGGCTAAAAGAGTTAACTCTAATTATTAATGTAATTTCCCAAGGTTAATTTTTATTGCTAATAGGATTCTTGTTAGGATAAATGAAACCACACTTTTTTGGGTTAACAAAAGGTTAATTTAGTTTTTATAAGTTCTTTTACACTTGCATAAGTTCGTAAATTTAGCTGAAAATCTTACTACCTATACGGATCATGGTTGCCCCAGCCTTAATTGCTTCGTCATAATCCTGTGACATTCCCATTGACAACTCATTAATACTTAGCCCCCCAAGTAAATTTAGCTTACCTCTTAGATCGTCAACTTTCCGAAAGGTACCATAGCATTGCTCTGGGCTTAACCCTAAAGGTAAAATGGTCATTAGCCCCACAATTTGTATATTTCGATACTTATTTAGATCTGGTAAATTATCAATTAACTCCTGCTCATGCCAACCAGATTTACTGGGATCATCAACTAGTTTGACCTGTAGGCATAATTTAATGGTTTTATTGGTTTCAGCAATTAAGCGATCTAATTGTTGTGCCAAGCTAGGGCGATCCACGGAATGAATCCAATCAAAGTTTACCAGAGCCATCCGAGTCTTATTACTTTGCAGTGTCCCAATTAGATGCCATGTAATATCAGCTAGATCTTGGAGTTGTTGCTTTTTAGCGATCGCTTCTTGCACTTTAGATTCACCAAAATCTCTGATCCCCGCCTGATAAGCTGACCGCATCGCCTCTGTAGTCGCATATTTACTCACAGCAATTAGTCTGACATGAGGGGGAATTTCTTGTTTAATCTGAGCAATGCGATCGCCGATACTGCTATTCACTGATTTTTAATCTCACCAATAATTAACAATAGGATCCTAACATTTAGGCCTTTACCACCTAGGGATTATAAATCCTACCCAAAACCCTAGACCCACTTGCACCCGTAACTTGGGGCAAATTCCCAAATTCTCCCTGTGATGTCAAATAACCCAATAAAGCAAAAGCGATCGCCTCTTTAAAATCTGGATTCACTCCTAGGCAATCTGTACTCATCACCACCGCAGGAGCCAATAGGGATTCTAATCTTTGGACTAAATAGCCATTGCGATAACCACCGCCACAGATCAAAACTCGATCGGGGAAATGGGGTAAAAATAATTTGTAACTCTGAGCGATCGCTCGTGCCGTAAATTCAGTTAAGGTCGCTAGAATATCAAAGTTTGACAGATGCTGACACTGACTTAAAATTTGATCCAAATAAGCAGGACAAAATAACTCTCGCCCCGTAGATTTCGGTGGAGGCATCAGAAAAAAGTCTTGCTCTAGCCAAGATGCTATTAACCCCAGATCGGCAGTACCTTGGGCGGCAAGTTCACCGTTAGGGTCAAAATCCACACCAAACAACCTTTGGGCTGCCATATCCATCAGCACATTCCCAGGGGCATTATCAAAGCCAAATACTTGATCCTCTCTGGCTGGAAGATTGGCTGGTAAATAGGTAAGGTTACTAATTCCGCCAATATTTTGAACTACGGTATGTTTGCCCTGCTCAGATAGCAATAACAAATCTAGCATGGAAACCATGGGCGCACCCTGTCCACCCGCCTCAATATCCGCAGCCCGAAAGTCGCTAACAGTAATGATCCCCGTCATTTTGGCAATCACAGCACCTCGACCAAGTTGTACACTGTAACCCAAAGTGGAATCAGAAGGAGGACGATGAAACACTGTCTGTCCATGGGAAGCAATTAGATCGGGTTTAGCTTTAGTGGTATGGATTAGATGATTAGCAACTGAACCAAAGGCTTCAGCGATCGCATCATCAAGTTCGCAAATCTGGGCGATCGATCTCGGTTCTCCAGCACTTACAGCTAAAATTTCTTCCCTAAGTTCAGGCTTATATGGGTAAGTTTTTCCCGTGATTAACTCTAGCTTGCTCCCTTGATCTGGTCTGGTAATCTCCACAAAGGCTGCATCAATGCCATCAACCGAGGTGCCACTGATTAAACCAATTACTTTCATAATGCTTGTAGTCAAATATCTCAATCAACCTTAGAAAACGGACTCACAAGTTTACCTAAATGCTGGACTAGTAAGCTTAAAAACAAGCCTACATCTGTGACCACACCCATAGATTCCACCGAGCCACGATCGCTGAGTTTAGTGACAACTGCGGGATTAATATCGACACAGACCATTTTTACCCCTGCTGGAGTCATATTCCCTACGCCGATGGAGTGCAACATCGAAGAAAGCATTAAAATCATATCTGCACCTCTGACCTGCTCGGCATAGAGTTGTTGAGCTTTAACTAAATCCATCTCTGTATCGGGTAAAGGCCCATCATCCCGAATTGAGCCAGCCAAAACAAAGGGAATATTCTTCAAAATGCACTCATACATGATCCCAGACTTGATGATCCCCGATTCCACCGCCTTAGCAATACTGCCGTAGCCACGAATGGTATTAATCACCTTGAGATGATGCTTATGCCCACCACGAACACTTACCCCCCGTTGCATATCAACACCCAAGGATGTCCCCATAATTGATTGCTCAATATCATGGACAGCGATCGCATTGCCTCCCAAAAGAGACTGTACATAACCTTCTCGAATTAAATAGGAAAGATGGGTGGCTCCGCCTGTATGCACAACCACTGGGCCTGCTGTAACCACAACCTTACCGCCACGATCGCGCACCTGTCGCATTTCCCAAGCCACTTGCTCCACTACAAGTTCTACCCTACGCTCGCTGGATACTCCTGCACCCATGAAGGAAAATTCCTTGGTCGTTTTTTCTCTGACATCGGTTTTATGGGCAGTGCGAATCCCTTCAACTCCGACTACTACTTCTTCTCCAATTTCCAAGTCTCTTAATAACTTACATTTGACTGTGGGAATCTCACTAGAAATTTTAGGAGTGCGATCGACGACCAAAGCCCCATCCATGCGTTGAAACTGACATTTAATCCACTGTCCCTGGACTCGCACTTCGGTGGGATAAATAGTCGAAGCATAGAAATCCTCAGGAGCTACACCCGCTTGAATTACCTTCTCTAAATCCGCATTAGATGCCTCTTGCTCAGGTAACACTGCACCCATATCAATCAATTGGGTCATAATCTCGGTCATGACTTGATGGGAGGGAGCCGACACCCGAATTTTGGCTTCAGATGTGCTTTGTTTTTGAATTCCCAGTTTAAAGTCTAAAATCTGGAAACTACCACCACCTTCTAGAACTAGATCGAGGGCATGATTGACAATTCCAGAATCTAATAAATGTCCTGATAGCTCAATAATTCTTGATTCTAAAGAAATATGCTCATTGGCGATCGGCATAATTGGTTCTGTTACCCTTAGAGTCAGACACTTAGCAGCACCACCCGCCTTTAAAAATTCTGTGAGTGGCGTTTCAAGGACTGTAAATCCTTTTTCGATTAAAGTTTGCTTTAGTTCGGTACTGGCTTTATTCATAATTACCGTGCGATCGACATTGACAGTATTACAGGCAAAATTTAGGGCATCAGGTTCACTAATTGCAATCCGCTTTTCCGCAGGTACTCGCATCTCAATAATTTGATTGGAGTAATGATCGAAAGCAGGAGGATAGTACAGTAAATAGCCACCCGTTAAAGGACAAAAACAAGTATCTAAGTGATAAAAGCGATTATCCATTAATCGCAGTGACAAAACTTCAATATCTAGCCACTTTGCCAAATATGGGTGAGAATCCAGTTCTGAGCGAAAGCCATAACCTGCCCATAGCCAACGCCCTTCTCGATCTAATAGCGCGTCTCCTGCTCCCTCAAAGGGTAGTTCTGATGGTAGCTCGAATACTTTATATCCATTTTCTTCAAACCATGCCTTAAAATATGGTTCCTCTCCTTGGCGTTCTTTGTGGAAGAATCGGCTGACGATCGCAATATCTCCTAAAATCATGCCCGCATTTGCCGTAAAAACTAGATCGGGAACTCCTTTTTGCGGAGTGATTAACTTTACCTCAGCCAAGCTTTGAATAGTTTTATATAGCTTCTGCCATTGCTCCACAGCGCGATCGCGGCTAGAACGATGAATATTTCCTTCCATCCAAGGGTTAATTACATAGTCAACATCGTAGTGATCGGGCGCACACATCAAGAAGCTAATTGCGGAGGTCATAGATCGAAGTTAAAAGTTTTGTGTAGTTAAGTATCATAAGGCTATAAGGCCGAACTTGAGAAGATTTAACAATCTAAAAATGAACTTATCTACTCTACATATCACTTTTAGATTTTCAAGTAGATTTTCAAGTTAGTTACAGGTGAACCTAAAAATATTCAGAAGGTATTACATTCAGAAACTTGCCTGAGTTGAGGGAGTTTGAGGGCTGTACCCCAAACCCCACAGCAAATTGGGTTATTGTTTTTAAGTACGTTAAAGACGAGTATTAAAAAAGAGGCAAGTTACCTTACCTCCCAAAGTTAAAATTTAAGCTCTTAAATTTAAGAATTTCTAGAAACGGCTAGAAGTAGGCTTGTGAACAATAAAGCTCATGGTTTGGCACTGTTTGACGTTATCAAAACCAATCACACGGATGAAGCAGTTGGAATACTCAGAGCGACAAGCTTGAATTTCGCTTAATACTTCTTGGGTTGATTTAGCTCCAAATAAAGGAAGCTTCCACAATGTCCAGAAATAGACGGTAGGCTCAGAAGTTTCGTTGAATTCAATCGCAGGAATAAATCCTTGGCTCAAAATATATTGGATTTGCTTGGCAATCTTAGCATCGGTCAAAGGCGGAAGATAAGAGAGGGTTTCGTAACGACGCTCTTTAGGTAGGGTTTTCATGATTTATGTCTTTAAAATTTAGTGGAATTTGTTTGAGTAAATGATTTAGATGGAATCTGGATCGGAACTTTCGGTACTGAGATTAAACTGGGTTACTCTTTCTAGGTATCGAACTCGGTGTTGCATATTGGTCTGAGCGATCGCTGCAATCGTCATTTCAGGTAAAAGCTCAGTAACTTCTTGAGCTAAGTGTTCTCTTACCGTCATCACTCGAAACGCTAGGGGCTGATCTGCCTCTATTAACCCTCGAATATAAGCTTCTCCATCTTGAATTTTGTTCGTAGAGGAGAAGTTACTTAGCCAAATTGCTAAGGGTGGATTAGTTTCGCTTAACTGCTCTATGACTATGCGTACCGCTTGGTATGTCAGAAAACTAGACAGCACCTTAGTTGTATCTTTTGCAACCTGTTTTAAATCCATGGTTCGCCAAGAAGAATTTGTGAAGGTGAGAAGTAGAATTAGCTTAAATACAACTCACCATAACTGAATGCCATCAATTAGACGGTATCCACAGCCTCAAATTCAAACTTGATTTCCTTCCAAAGTTCACAGGCAACAGCTAGTTCAGGACTCCATTTTGCAGCTTCACGAATAATGTCTCCACCTTCACGCATGAGGTCACGACCTTCGTTACGAGCTTCCACGCAAGCTTCAAGAGCAACACGGTTAGCAGTTGCACCAGGTGCATTACCCCAAGGATGTCCTAGGGTTCCACCACCAAATTGCAGGACGGAATCATCACCAAAGATTTCGACTAGAGCAGGCATATGCCAAATGTGGATACCACCAGAAGCTACAGCCATTACCCCAGGCATAGAAGCCCAATCTTGGGTAAAGTAAATACCACGAGTTTTGTCTTGTTCGACATAGTTTTCACGCAATAGATCGACAAAGCCTAAAGTAATTGCCTTATCGCCTTCTAACTTACCAACTACGGTACCAGTGTGAATGTGATCGCCACCAGACATCCGCAAGCACTTGGCCAGAACACGGAAGTGAATACCATGATTTTTCTGGCGATCGATTACGGCATGCATAGCGCGGTGAATATGCAACAAGATGCCATTATCACGGCACCAATGAGACAGGGTGGTGTTAGCAGTAAAACCAGCGGTCAAAAAGTCATGCATGATGATTGGCATTTTGAGTTCTTTAGCAAACTCGGCACGCTTTAGCATTTCTTCAACAGTACCAGCAGTAACATTTAGGTAGTGACCCTTGATTTCGCCAGTTTCAGCTTGGGACTTGGCAATAGCATCTGCTACAAACAAGAAGCGATCGCGCCAGCGTTGGAAAGGCTGAGAGTTAATATTTTCGTCATCTTTTGTGAAATCCAGACCACCACGTAAGCACTCATATACAGCACGTCCGTAGTTTTTCGCAGATAGACCCAATTTAGGTTTGATGGTGCAACCTAGTAAAGGACGACCGTATTTGTTGATTTTGTCGCGCTCAACTTGAATCCCGTGAGGAGGACCTTGGAAAGTTTTGAGGTAGGCAACAGGAATGCGTAAATCTTCTAGACGAAGTGCTTTTAGAGCTTTGAAACCAAATACGTTACCAACTAGAGAGGTTAACAGGTTAGTTACAGAGCCTTCTTCAAATAGATCCAAAGGATAGGCAATGTAGGCAATAAACTGATTGTCTTCACCAGGTACTGGTTCGATGTCATAGCAACGACCTTTGTAGCGATCGAGATCGGTTAGAAGGTCTGTCCATACAGTTGTCCAAGTTCCAGTAGATGACTCGGCGGCAACCGCTGCGGCTGCTTCTTCAAAGGGTACTCCAGGTTGGGGGGTTACCCGAAATGCTGCCAGAATGTCTGTATCTTTAGGTGTGTAGTCGGGAGTGTAGTAAGTTAAACGATAATCCTGAACCCCAGCTTTATACCCAGCTTTTGCCTGAGTCTTTGTCTGCGAATACGCCATGATATATTTTTCCTGTTCTAATCTATTTTCTAATCTAATTTGGACTGATAATTCGAGAGCTTATGAGCTTTTTGGCTTTTTAGCTTGCTAGCTTTTTTAAAGAACTCTTATTAAATCTAATTGAACGCAGCGTATAGTTTGAATCTATAACCCTTAGAAACCGTAATCTTTGATCCTAGTCAGAAAGACTTGAGCCAGAGAATCAACTTTTCCTATGTATGAGATAGTTAAACGTCAATGTGTCAGTTTTAATGACTGTAGTACAAAAGGTATGCAAACTTCAATAAGCTAAATATTACAAGTTGTTGACAAATTCATAAGTTTTATTAATGACTCGGCAATCTTGCTTAATGAATCAATCAATTTTACTTACTTTTTGATCGCGATGTAAATAAGCATTCTCTCCTATTGAGATGGTCTTTAGTCCAGTGGCGATCGCCGATCAAATTCTCTAAATAGTTATAATTAAGCCACTAATCTAATAGATTCAAATATATGGTCAGCACTATAACCCCTGCGACATTTTCTGCATCTAAAGTTATGTCCCTTGAAGAATGGACACTCAACCCGCCCAGTGGCGGAATTGAATGGATTGATGGTGAATTAATAGAAAAAACAGGTATGACCCTACTACACAGCAGAATTCAAAGCAGAATTACTTGGCTTTGGAAAAGTTACCTAGAGGCATCAGCCATTGGGGGCGAAGTATATACTGAAGTTCCCTGTAATACCCATGTCCAAGGACGCAAACCTGATGTGGCATATCTTACGCCTGAATTAGTAGCTCAGTATGGTGATATTTCTGTTTTACCGCAAAGTTTCCCCTTAATTGCAGAGGTAATTTCGCCTACGGACATGGCAAATGATGTATTCAAAAAAGCATACGAATATGTGAATTCTGGTTGTGAAGAAGTTTGGCTGGTATTAACCGAGGAAAGATGGATTATTGTGGTCACCCCTAGTTCTCGCACTGTCTATGCCGATGAAGAAACCTTAACTTCCCAAGTATTAAAAGGATTTAGCACCACAGTCAATGCTTTACTAGGTTAATTACTTGACTAATTAAAACTCCTAGACGAGATATATGAAATTTAGCGAACTAATTGCCGCCTTGGGTTTAGGAGCAGATTTAAGCCTTGATTACGGCGATCCAGAGATTTTTGGGGTTTCAACTTTACTAGAAGCTCAATCCAAGGATTTAGGTTTTTTGGAAAGTACTCGCTTTTTTACACAATTAGCCGAAACCAAGGCAGGAGCTTTATTCGTAAATAATGATCCTGAAGTTTTAGAGCTAGTTCAAACCTTAAAAATTCCTCATATATCCGTACCCCAGCCTCGGTTATTATTTGCGAAAGCGATCGCTTTATTTTATCCACCTAAACCAGCTAAATCTGGCATTCACCCCACGGCTGTAATTGAATCGGATGTAGAAATTGGCACAGATGTTTACATTGCTCCATACGTCGTAATTGGCTCTGGTTCTAAAATTGGGAATGGGGTCATGATTTATGCCAATGTCACTATTTACGAGGATGTTATCGTAGGCGATCGCACAGTCCTCCATGCTAATTGTGTAATCCACGAACGTAGCGAAATTGGTAAAAATTGTGTAATTCATAGTGGCGCGGTCATCGGAGCAGAAGGGTTCGGATTTGTCCCTAGTAACGATGGAACATGGGCAAAGATGCAGCAGGTGGGTAGAACTATCCTTGAAGATAATGTGGAGGTAGGGTGTAATTCTGCCATTGATCGAGGAGCCGTGGGAGATACCCGCATTGGTAAAGGCTCAAAAATCGATAACCTAGTGCAGATTGGGCATGGCTGCAAACTAGAAGAAAATTGCTTAATGGCAGGGCAATCAGGGTTGGCAGGTGGGGTACATCTAGGAAAAAATGTGATTTTGGCAGGGCAAGCAGGGATCGCTAATCATATCAAAGTGGGCGATCGCACGGTAGTTGGAGCACAATCAGGAGTTGGGCAAGATTTAGGCTCAGATTTACAAATATTAGGGGCTCCAGCGATCGAGGCTAAATCATTTATCAAGGCTGCGGCTTTATTTCGGCGATTACCTGAAATCTATAAAATTGTTAAAAATCTGCAAAAGCAATTGGGTACTAAAATCTAATCTACCAACGAACTTCACGGTTGGAAAGCTTTGACATCATTTTTTTGCGATAACAGCCTAAATATGTGGTATGTTATAAACCTAATTTTGTAAAAATTAATCTCAATAAAAAAGGGTGACTAGCGCAACGGTAGCGCATCGGACTCTTAATCCGTTGGTTCTGGGTTCGAATCCCAGGTCACCCATATCAACCCAAAATAACTTCTATGGCTCCCACCCTTGGCATTAACATTGATCACATTGCCACAATTCGACAGGCACGGAGAGGAGTAGAGCCAGATCCAGTCGCTGCTGCTGTAATCGCTGAACTAGCAGGTGCTGATGGTATTACCGTTCACCTCCGAGAAGATCGCCGACATATTCAAGATCGGGATGTCAGGATTTTAAGACAAACCATCCGTACTCATCTAAATTTAGAGATGGCAGCCACGGCGGAAATGGTACAAATAGCCCTAGATATTAAGCCAGATTACGTAACCTTAGTTCCTGAGAAAAGAGAGGAGATTACAACCGAAGGTGGTTTAGATGCGATCGGAATGGGCGATCTCTTGATTAAAATTGTGCAGGAATTACAAAGTGCTAGTATCCCTGTCAGTTTATTTGTCGATGCTGACCCTTCCCAGCTTAAAGCCTGTGAGCAGACTGGGGCTAAATTTGTAGAGTTGCATACTGGTAGCTATGCTAATGCTCGCAATGAAGAGGAGCTAAAGCAAGAGCTAGAGTTTTTAACCTTGGGATGTGAATTAGCTCTGAGTTTGGGACTAAGAGTAAATGCGGGGCATGGCTTAACCTATTGGAATACTAGGGCGATCGCCCAGATTGAAGGCATGGAAGAGCTAAATATTGGTCATAGCATTATTAGTCGTGCTGCCCTTGTAGGCTTAGATAGAGCAGTTAGAGAAATGAAAGCTTTAATAATCTGAGGGAGAATATCAACCCAGTTATTTATGGTTCAAAGCCTTCTAATTCTGGAACATCAGCTACTAGATGTACACCTTGAATGTATAGAGATCTAGCATATTTGCCAATCTTCTCTAGGCGAAGCTTAGTCCCTTGCTTTTTAGCCTGCACTGCCATATCAATAGCAGCCCCAACTCCACGACTTACGATCTTCGTAACTCCTTCAAAGTCAAGCACAATTACGCCGAGATTTCTCTCTAAGTATGGTTGGACAGATTGACGAAAATAAGGAACAGTGGTGACACTTAAAGCCCCACTTAGCTTCAAGATGGCATTATCCCCATCAAGCTGTTCAGAAATCTTAAGTTCGTCTTGCAGAAAAGAGGAATGAGTCATGATTAAGATGCTACTGGATTTAAGTCGGGGTTTTTAAGAAAGATGCTCATACGGATCATAGTCCCAGTTGCTGAAGATTCGATTTCGACCTTGTCTACCAAAGATTTAATCATATGTATGCCAAAGCCTCCATTTTTTACTCCGATTTGAGAGATCAAATCAAAATCTGGAGAAGGTACTTCGTCAGGATTAAATCCAGGTCCATGATCTCGAACCTCTAACACTAGACCACCATGCAGAGCTGTAACTAAAACCTCAATATCATCATCCGTTGTGCTGTAGAGAATTGAGTTAACACAAGCCTCTGTTACTGCCTGAACAATGTCCTGCACTTTATTTACATCGAAGCCCATTTTTTGCGCTAGTAGTTTTACTGCCAAAATTGGTATGTCCTCAATACCCTCAACAGGAGGGATGGAAATTTTTAGTTTTAATGATTTATCGCTCATGCCTTATTTGATTAGCATTGCACTGCGGCAATTTTATCATAGTAGTTGAACAAGATAGAAGTTATAACATTACCAAGTAAAGTTATCAAGAATATCACTAAACTTTATGCATCTAAGAAATCTAAGAGGTTGTAAACCTAAGAGTTAAGTGCTTCTTTGACGATAGGCTCAAGCTCTCCACGATTATGCATTTCCATAACAATATCACAACCGCCCACAAACTCGCCGCCAATATAAACTTGAGGGATAGTGGGCCAATTAGAAAATTCCTTGATACCTTGTCGCAGATCAGGGTCTTGTAAAATATCTGCGGTTTCAAAGGGAACCCCAAAGGATTTAAAGATTTGGACTGTAGCCGCAGAAAAGCCACACTGAGGGGCATTTGGCGTACCTTTCATGTAGATCATAATTTTGTTGTTATTGATCTGTCCTTCGATTTTGGTTTGGAGAATTGGGTTCATAGCTAAACGGGATTGCTTTGAGTGGGTCAGTAGTTGCGATCGCTATTTTAGCTCGATCTTGTGTTGATCAGGGAATGATATTGTGGAAAGGTATTTGTTTGGGCTATTCTAATTTTCCATGGAATTTAAATCTGAATTTTCCCCAGAATCTACTCAGAAGTTAAAGCTGCTGCAATTAACTCTTTGCCTATTGGGTGGTCTGTTGACAGTGGAGTTGAGTGTAGGTATTTTCAGTCATAGCTTGGCACTTTTGGCAGATGCAGAACACGTCTTTGCCGATATAGGAGCGATCGCTTTGGCTTTACTAGTGGTTTGGCTTTCTCGATCATCTTTTCATGAATACCCTTGGTTTAAGCATTATCGACTAGAGGCAATCGCTGCTTTTATAAATGGGGCAAGTTTATTAGCGGTGGCAGGTTGGACAATTTGGGAAGCAGTTATCCGTTTAAATTCTCCCAGTCATGAAATTTTAGGATTACCCATGCTAGTTGCTGCGGTTTTCGGACTGGTTGTAAATAGTATTAATGCTGTGTTTTTACATAACTGTAGTCATAATGACTTGAATGTAAAGTCGGCTTTTTTGCATTTGTTGGCGGATGTGATTGGTTCGATTGGAGCTATATTCGCAGCGATCGCCGTGACTTGGCTAGGATGGAATTGGGCAGACGGGGCAGTGAGCATAGCCGTAGCATTCATAGTCACCTTTTTTGCTCTATCTTTAATGAGTCAGAGCCTTAAAAATTGGCATGATGATTTGCATTCCTTGGGCAATTCTCCCCAAATATGTAATTGTCAGTTAAGCCATGATCAGATTCTATTTCCATCTTTACAGGAAAGTATTAACAGAAACACCCATTCTTGAAAGGATTCTTGAAAGGATTCAAAAAAATGCCTATCTTTCATATTCTTAATCGATAGGCTAGGTGATTAAATCTGATTATTTACGTCAAGGGGAGGCAAATCCCTAGTTAAAGGATGAATTAACCTTTAAGTTTGCTTAAAGAGAAGGTATAAAGCCCAGTTTGTTCAGGTACGCTATCCCAAAGCTTCTCAATTTTGCCTTTAGAAAGATTTTTTGTGACCCGCTCTTTAGCTATTCTGAATAGATCGGGAGATAAATCACCATGGAGTTCTTTAACCACGGTATCGGCATTAACCTTTTGTCCTTCGTAGCTCTTTAATACTTGGGCGATCGCTAGTAATAAAGTTAGGCCTTGGAAGGCAGGGCGAAGAGCAAGTAGTTCGCTAGGCTTGGTTGAAGATCTACCAGACTTAGCTTTTTTACTCCTGGGAGATTTAACTACGGGGTCTGGAACAGAGGCACTAAATATAGCGGGTTTTACTCTCTTTTTAGTAGGAGTAGGAGCGGGGATCTCCTTAACAACTGGTGTCTCCTCGGATAGCTCTGCGGGAATAGATGGAACTGTCGGACTCTGCAACAGGGCTTTAACGTGGGCTAATTGCGAACTAGCATGATCAACTAGGCGTTGATAGTAGTCTTTTAACTCTTCTAAGTTTGATTGCAGATCGGAGGGAAAATCTAGGTTCATAGAATAGATACGATGGAATAACGACTTTAGTACATCATAGAATAGGAATGATGTATTCTCTTCATCAATTTCAGAAATTCTCTTAGAAATTCGCAAAAAATCTTAAATAAAATCCGTTTGCTTTACTTCCTAATGACTCACCTTAAGTACTAAAAAATAAAAAACCCAATTTGGTATGGGGTTTGGGGCTTTGCCCTCAAACTCCCTTAACTTAGGTAAGTTTCTGATTGCTAATCCTAAACCATTGCCCTTGATTTTTCCGACATTACGGGAACGGAAGAAATTATCAAATAATCGTCCTTGATCCTCGAAAGGAATACCAATCCCACGATCGCCTCTGAACCTGAATCCACAATCCACTTATATCATAGCTATTTTCGACTAAGCGATCGGCAAGGTTTTCGGCGACTATGGCTTCATCTTCAACTACTAAAATTTTCGGTTTTAAGTTAGACACAGGTATATTCCCGATTATGAGATTTAACTTCGGCAAAACTTAAACTAAAAGTAGACTATTGGAGGGTTCCACCCCTTAACCCCGTCCTAAGTAACTTGACTGATACTATATCAACCATACAAAATTTAGTTCGCTCATCCCTTAATACAGCCTGTTGAGAAAACGTGTAGCACCCCATGAATTTTATAATAGGCTTCGGCTCTCATTTTATATGTATCCCTCTATCCCTCAATAGGCTGTAAACGAGTTGCCGATTTATGATCTAGCTCAGTTTGCTGGTAATCCTTGCCATAGCTGCTTCCACATTTGCCCTGCTATTAAATGCCGAAATGCGAACATACCCTTCTCCTGCTGCGCCAAATCCCGATCCAGGGGTACAAACTACGTAGCAGCCAGCTAATAACTGATCGAAGAAATCCCAGCTAGATAGACCGCTTGGAGTTTTAACCCAAACGTAAGGTGCATTGACTCCACCATAAACTTCTAGACCTAATGCCGTTAACTTTTCCCGAATAATTTTGGCATTCTCTAAATAAAACTTTACCAGAGCCTTTATCTGTGCTTGTCCTTCAGAACTATAGACAGCTTCGGCTCCCCTTTGGACAATATAGGAAACTCCATTAAATTTAGTAGACTGGCGACGGTTCCATAGTTTCCATAGCTCCACATCACTGCCATCGGCGGCTTTAGCGGTTAGGGCTTTAGGAACAACTGTAAATGCACATCGGGTTCCCGTAAATCCAGCATTTTTGGAAAAAGATCTAAACTCGATCGCACAGTTCCTAGCTCCCTCAATTTCATAAATAGAATGGGGCAGATCTGGGTCGGTAATAAAAGCTTCGTAAGCAGCATCAAAAAAGATAATCGAACCGTGAGCCAAAGCATACTTAACCCAAGTTTGCAAATATTCCTTAGTGGCAGTAGATCCCGTGGGATTGTTAGGAAAACAGAGATAGATTAAATCCACTTTTTCTGTGGGAATTTCAGCAACAAAATTATTTTCGGCACTGATCGGAAGATAAACAAAGCCTTCATATTCTCCTTTGGCATTCGCCTCACCCGTATGTCCCGCCATCACATTGGTATCTACATACACAGGATAGACAGGATCGATAACAGCAATGGAGTTGCGATCGCCAAAAATATCTAAAATGTTACCCGTATCGCATTTAGAGCCATCGGATACAAAAATCTCAGAAGCATCTATGTCGCAGCCCCGTGCTTGAAAATCATACTTAGCAATCTTTTCTCTGAGCCATGCATAGCCCTGTTCGGGACCATAGCCTTGAAATGTGGAGCGATCGCCCATATCCGCCACCGCCTTAGTCATGGCATCGCAGCAAGCAGCAGGAAGGGGTTCGGTTACATCTCCAATTCCTAATTTAATGATCGCAGCATCAGGGTTGGCTTGGGCAAAGGCATTAACTCGCCTTGCAATTTCGGGGAAAAGATAACCTGCTTTGAGCTTGAGATAGTTGTCGTTAATTGTTGCCATGATTAAACTGTGATGATTGCTTCTAATTATTCTACATGGACATGAGCCTCTCCCCAAAAACCTATGGGAGCAAACGGATGTCGAGAACCTAAATCTCCCAAATACTTAAAATCCAGAGCTTCTAATGATTGAGTATAGTTTTCAAGAGAAGTATGATTAAGTTGGGGATATTCGTTTATATCAATTTGAAACATATGGGGAACTCCCACTGATTTAACAATTTGAGATTTGATTTGCAAATGCTTGGGTATCAACATCTAAAAACAAAGATCCTTCTACTGCTTCGTAGATGTTTTGTAGGAGTTCTTCAAAAGACTCTCCTTGAGTTGCACATCCAGGGATAGCGGGAACCTCTGCCCAAAAACCACCTTCTTCAGCATCGTGAATAACGACTTTAAGTTTCATTAGTTTTGTCTCATAAAATTAAACTAGTTGAATGCTATCAGTAGCGATTTAGAGGTTCTTTAAGAATATCTACTTATACCCACTCATCATCGTCGTCATCGTAATCAACAGCAATATGGGGACGGCGGCGACTCCTTGGTTCTTTGGGTTCCCTAGATTCTCTAGAATCCCTATAGTCCCTTTGATCTCGATCTCTAGAATCTCGATCGCCTTTATCCCGATTAGTAAAGCTAGAAATGCTCTCACGGATACCACCAAATAAATCATCTTCGTCTTCATCTAGGACTTTTTGTTCGTAGAGTTCACGAGATAAATCATAGACTGCCTCTTGTAATTCTGACTGCGCCCGATCTATACCGTAATCATCTTGGTCGGCGATCGCCTGTTGTAAATTCCGAATTAATTTTTCCATGGACTTACGCCGTTCAAAGCTAATTTGGTAGGCATAATTTAGGGCAATATCCTTTAACTGTCTCTCTGCAGCGGCAACTAAGCTATCGGCTTTATTCAGCTTTTCAATACGGTCACGTTTGGCTCGATCTCGTTCTGCAAACTTTTCCGCCTCGGCGATCGCTTTTTCCACTTCACTAGCATCGAGGGTAGATGCACCTTTAATTGTGATTTTTCGTTCTACTCCTGTGCGGCGATCGGTAGCAGTCACCGATAAAATCCCATCGGCATTGAGATCGAACATGACATCAACTTGAGCCATGCCCCGTGGTTGGGGAGCTAGGCCACTTAGCTTAAATCGTCCTAGAGACTTATTATTTTCCGCTAAATCCCTCTCTCCTTGGACAATGTGAATTTCCACCGAGGTTTGATTATCTTCGGCGGTGGTAAATAAATCAGCTTTGCGAGTGGGGATAGTAGTGTTGCGAGGAATTAACTTATTAACCAAGCCCCCAGAGGTTTCCACCCCAATAGAAAGGGGAGTCACGTCTAGGAGTAAAACATCTTTAACTTCTCCTGATAAAATTCCTGCTTGGATTGCTGCCCCGACGGCTACAACTTCATCAGGATTTACACTTTGGTTGGGGGTTTTATTGATTAGTTTCTGTACTAATTCTTGGATCGCAGGAATTCTGGTACCACCACCAACTAAAACTACTTCATCAATTTGGCGGGGACTAAGTTTGGCATCCTTAAATACTTTTTCGAGGGGGATATTCAAGCGTTCTAATAAATCTTGGCATAGGCGTTCAAATTGCGATCGCTTTAAAGTTGTATCTAAATGCAAAGGACCATCGGCAGTGGCAGTAATAAACGGTAAATTAATTTCGGTGCTACCCACAGTGGAAAGTTCGATTTTTGCCTTTTCCGCAGCTTCAGTTAATCTTTGTAACGCTTGTCGCTCTTTGCGTAGATCTACACCCTGATCCTCTTGAAATTGGTCTGCTAACCAATCGACAATTACCTTATCAAAATCATCTCCGCCCAGTTGAGTATCACCCGTTGTGGCTTTGACCTCAAAAATGCCATCCCCGACTTCTAGGATTGAGACATCAAAGGTACCACCACCCAGATCAAATACTAAAATTCGTTGATTATCCTTTCGCTCTAGCCCGTATGCCAAAGATGCTGCTGTTGGCTCATTAATAATGCGCTTGACTTCGATGCCCGCAATTTTGCCTGCATCCTTTGTGGCTTGGCGTTGGGAATCATTAAAATAAGCTGGTACGGTAATTACAGCCCCAGTGACAGGTGTACCTAAATAACGGGTTGCTTCATCTACCAGCTTACGGATCACCATTGCTGAGAGTTCTTCTGGGGCAAAGTCTTTTTCGAGCCGTGGACATTTAACCTTAATATTGCCGACTTCATCACGGCGCACTGAATAAGATACCCGTTTGGCTTCGTTGGTTAATTCTGTATGTTTGCGCCCAATAAACCGCTTGACCGAGTAAAAAGTATTTTCGGGATTCATGACCGCTTGTCGTCTTGCCATTTGTCCCACAAGGCGATCGCCATCTTTACTAAAACTAATCACCGAAGGCGTGGTTCTTCCTCCTTCAGAGTTAGCAATAACTACTGGTTTACCAGCTTCAATGACTGCGACAACTGAATTAGTTGTACCGAGGTCAATGCCTACGATCTTTCCCATTGACGAATAATTCCTACAATCTACCTATTATGCCTATTATCCTAGCTTTAGTTGGCTCATGTCTGGGAAATAGTTAACGGTAGGCACAAAAAGATTAAAATATTTGGAAAATTGTCTCTCAAAAAAACTTGTTAAATGTATTTGTATGACATGGTATACAGTCGAGCAAATTCGCAAAATCCTAGGAAGCGATCGCCCTCAATTCCTCGACATATATATTGGGGCAGATGATTATTATTTTGATTTTTGGCAAGATAAGTACGAGGATATTGATATACCTACGATGTCTCTATCTGCTTTAATCAATGGTGATATGGGTTAGCTTATGTATCTTCGATATGAAGGCGATGTTGGTTTTAGTATGCGTAACCCTAACTATATTGGGGCAATGGATGAAGTCGAAGAATATTACCTAGAAAATGGTCAAAGGGATGAATATCCAAAGTCTTGCAATTTCTATACCTGAGATTCTGAAAGCTTTTGAATTTTTTATTCTTGAGATGAAGCCTTATCCATATTTACACTGGCACAATGATTCTGGAGATGGTGATGTAATTTGACATAATAACTAATTACCAAATCTTTCTTAAATTCAAAATAAATCCATTCAGTTCTGGAGAGGCATCAATTGTATCAGGATTATCTAAACACTCTAGTTCTGACTGAGAGTGATAGACATAAACCTTTTTATCCGTACGATCTATTAACCAACCCAAACTAGAGCCATTTTGCATATACTCTGGCATTTTTGCTTGTAAATCTGATAGGCGATCACTTGCAGAACGCAACTCCACCACAAAATCTGGACAAATAGGCGCAAACTTAGCTTGTTGATCCAAACTTAAACATTGCCATCGGGAAAGCTTGATCCATGAAGCATCGGGCGATCGCTTTGCCCCATTGGGTAGAGTAAACCCTGTACTAGAGTCAAATCCAATTCCCGTACCGTCAATATCTGCCCAATTTGCTAATTGCTGAATTAACTTAAAATTACGATTACCAGTCTCTGCGCCTGTTGGTGACATAAAAATTATTTCTCCTGAAACGTTGCGCTCAATCCGTAGATCTCGATTTACTTGACATAGTTCAAAAAACTGTTCATCTGCCTGTTCATTGGGAATAATTTCTTGAGGATCGGATCGCATTGTTAAAGGGGCAAACTCCAAGGGAATAATTATTGCAGTCATGTTTATTCTTGTTGTTCTTGGTTTACTTGTAATGTGATTATAGCTACTGCATCTCTATTCAAGTGTTTACAAAATTGCTTGCCTAGACTTTGATCGGAATCTAAAATAGCTCTTACCATTCTTTTTGCAAATTTAATTTAGCAACTTCATGACCATAAATCCAGTACCCTTAAATCTCCCAATTCCTGTAATCGTTGCAGGGGCAACAGGCAAAATGGGTCGAGAAACTATTAAAGCGATCGCTAAATCCCCAGATTTGACCCTAATTGGAGCTACAGGACGCACCCATATTGGGGAAGATATTGGGGAAGTTGTGGGCTGTGGAGAGTTGGAAATTCCTGTAACCAATGACTTGGAAATTTTATTAGCCCAAGGAGCGCAGGAAAAACAGTTAGCGGTAATGGTGGATTTTACCCATCCTGCTTTAGTCTATGACCATATTCGCTCGAGCATTGCCTATGGTGTGCGCCCAGTGGTGGGAACTACAGGATTAAGCGAGTCCCAACTTCAAGACTTAGCCGCCTTTGCCGACAAAGCTAGTACGGGTTGTCTCATTGCCCCAAATTTTTCTATTGGCATGGTCTTATTACAACAGGCAGCGATCGCTGCGGCTAAATATTTCGATCATGTGGAAATAATTGAACTTCACCACAACCAAAAAGCCGATGCTCCCAGTGGTACTGCCATGCAAACGGCTCAAATGCTTGCCGAACTCGGACAAACCTTTAATACTTCTAATGCTCCCGAAACTGAACATATCTCTGGAGCTAGGGGAGCATTAATGGCAGAAAATATCCGTTTGCATAGTATTAGATTGCCAGGATTAATTGCCCATCAAGAAGTCATCTTTGGTGCTTTGGGTGAAACTTACAGGCTTAAACACGATACGAGCGATCGCAGTTGTTATATGGCAGGAGTTTTACTCGGCATTCGTAAGGTTATTCAGCTCAAACAATTAATTTATGGCATTGAAAAATTGCTTTAGGTTAGATTTTGGATGAATAATTTTTAGCGATCGCCTTAGAATTATCGCCTTAGAATTAAAGAGTCTAGATAAAATAAAAAGTATGACTGAACTCCTACAACAGGCGATCGCCCAAATTGAAAAACTTTCAGATATTGATCAAGATGCGATCGCTACTCGTTTTTTTGCTGAATTACAAGATGAGCAGAAATGGAAATCTCGTTTTACTGCTACAACTAATGATCAGTGGGATCAGATGTCGACAATGGTACACCAAGAAATTGAGGCTGAAGAAACTTATTCACTGGATGAGATTTTTCCATCTCAGCAATGAAATCGAGTGTAACCAAAGCTTTCCGTAACAGACTTAGTGAACTCCCTAAATCAGTTCAAGAGCAAGCTGTAAAGTCATTTAGCCTGTGGAAAGAAGAGCCGTATCACGCTAGTCTTCAATTTAAGCGGGTTAGCCAGCGAAAACTAATTTACTCGGTTCGGATCAGCCTAAACTACCGTGCTTTGGGCTTGTTAGAATCTGATCATATCTATCTTTCCTCTGCCAGAGGACACCCGATTTATCGGGCGGTGAATGGCAGTCGGAACTATACTCTACACACAGAATAACATCGTGTAGAGTATAATAAATATATGCTAAACA
>VYKS01000077.1_pt1 | contig 65562 bp, 60 predicted proteins | sample 5114511 | NCBI WGS metagenome assembly VYKS01 (sample SAMN12291795, study PRJNA351875) | freshwater metagenome | isolation source: freshwater lake | place: USA: Michigan, Gull Lake | collected 2011-07-05 | reverse complement strand
CTCCGCAGGAGCCGCTTGAATGCGGTGGAACTGCTCCTCGAACTCCGCGGGAGAAACATAGCCCAGCGGCTCCAAGATGCGCTGCGTGTTGAACCACGCAACCCATTCCAGCGTAGCGTACTCGACGTCCTCGAAGCCGCGCCACGGCCCACGACGATGGATCACCTCGGTCTTGTACAACCCAATGATCGACTCGGCCGGGGCGTTGTCGTAGGCATCACCCGCGCTGCCAACTGACGGCGCGGCGCCCGCATCGGCCAAGCGCGTCGTGTACCGCATCGCAACGTACTGCGACCCGCGATCCGAGTGCACAATGAGCTGCCCATCGAGCTCGCGGTCATGCAGGGCGTGTTCAAGCGCATCGAGCACGAGATCGGTCCGCATCGTCGTGTGGGCTCGCCAGCCGACGATGCGCGGCGAGAACACGTCGATGACGAACGCTACGTAGACGAAGCCGCGCCACGTCGCCACGTACGTAAAGTCCGCGACCCATAACTGATTGGGTCGCTCTGCGGAGAACTGCCGCTGTACAAGATCCTCGGCACAGGGCGCCGCCGTATCGGGACGCGTCGTGATACGGCGCTGCCCACGCACGACGCCCTGTAACCCCGCCGCGCGCATCAAACGCTCGACGGTGCAGCGTACCACCGCGATGCCCTCTCGCTGCCGCTGATGCCAGATCGTGCGCACCCCGTACACCTCGTGATGCTGCCGAAAGACGCGACGGATCTCCTCCAGCAGCATCGCATCGCGCTGCGCCCGCGCGGACCGGCACGTGGCGTCGGCCTGCTGCTGGCGATAGCGATAATGGCCCGACGGTGCGATCTCCAGCACACAGCAGATCGGCTCGACACCGTAGTCCGCGTGATGGGCGTCGATAAACGCGTACATCACAGCGTGGGTTACTTCGTGTCGCGGTCGAGCTCCGCCGCGGCGAAAAACGCGCTGGCCTTCCGCAGAATTTCATTCGCGCGTTTCAGCTCGCGATTCTCCCGCTCCAAGGCGAGTACCCGCTCTCGCTCGTCGGTCTTTACGCCAGGCCGCTGGCCCGCATCGCGCTCGGTCGGCCGGAGCCAGAGCCGCAACGTCTCCGGCGAACAACCGATCTTGTCGGCAATCGACCGGATGGCGGCCCACTGCGTGTCATGCGCGCCCTGCTGCTCCTGCACCAAGCGCACCGCCCGCTCCCGGACCTCGGGCGAGAACGGCTTCGCCCGACGCTTGCCCGTCCCTTTGTCTTTCGTCATGCTCCCAAATCTCACAAAGCTGGGAGCCTCCTCCAATCCCGGGGCGGTTCACTTCGCACGCTCAAGCGTGGTTGGGCCAGCTTCGCGAGTTGCAGGTCCGGCTTCGCACAACTTTCATCCTTCGCTCTGGGGCGCTGGCTCTCCCAACGATAGCAAAAGCGGTTCAATTGCGATGCTACCCAATGAACCCATCGCAGTGATGGTCGCTATATGAGTACGCACAAATGGGAAGGCAATTCGGAGGCCGGCTTCCTTGACAAACTGCCAGAGCTGCTGGCCAGTGGTAGCCTCAATCGCCTCAAATGCTACCCTGAGAGACACCGTTGCGTCGACATGAACTGGCGCTTCCGGCGTCTTTATTGTCGCGTGTACGGTGAGTACGATGATCCGATCTCCAGCCCATCCGTACTCGGCGCGAAGTGACACGTCGAGCGGCCCCGGTGCTGCGGGATTTCTGGTCGCAAAGCTGACATTGGGCTGCTCCTCGTAACGAATTGACTTCACAGCCACTGACGCGATGCGTGCCGGCAGACTCGCCGCCACCAACGAAGTCGCTGGTAGGGGAAATACATCGCGCGCGATGTCCACATCTCCCGCGGACGGCCCGAGTCGTTTCTGTGCCTCCCCTCGTGTTTTCGTCGTCGAAAGCTTCTTACTCATCGTTTATGGCCTTCAGGGGCTTGGGTGATGCAGACTTAGCAAGCACGTACCCGAGGACGTTCGTACTCACCACAGGAGTCATCGATTCCGTAAGAGTATTCCCGAATGACCCGCTTGCGAATGTCGTAAAGATCTGCGTCGAAACGCTCAGTCGCTGATCCTCAGCCGCCACCCACCACCGCGGAAACTCGGTGCGAAACTCTTCCATCTCTTGCGGGATAAGATCGATCCGGACTATGGCTTGAAGGGCTTCGAGCATAGCCTCTAATGTTTTCGCGCTAATGTTGCTCGCGCCTGATTCATGACGGGAAATTGCGGCCTGCTTGGTACCAATCGCGGCCGCGAGCTCCCCCTGAGACAAGCCTCGAAATCGCCTTAAGCGGATGAGTTGCTCTGCGAGCTCACCTGCCACATCCCGTTCCAGCTCGTGCCTCAACGACGCGTTGGCGTCGATTCGGGCCGCAAGACCACTTTGGACGGGGCGTTCGATCAACTCAGGAGACGAGGATGTCAGAAAGGCGACCGAGGCACTGCACGCCGGCGTCAGTGAGCGCGCGGAGTTTCGCGAGGCGCCTTTCACACTTTTTGAGGTCTTCGGGGTCACGTTTGTTTTGCCGCTTTTGAACTGCGTAGAGAAAGATCAGGCGCTTGCGCCGGTCATCGGCGATGAAATACAAGCGCCAATCGCCTGGTTTGCACTTGAGGACGTAGAAGTCGGTTTTGTGAGTGTCGCCTTTACATCGATGTGGTATTCGCTCGATGTCCGGTTGTCCAAGGTTTGTATCTGGTGGAATCCCCGCAGCCTGCAATGCACGAAGCTCGCGGCGTACATGGCGCAATTCCTCGGCCGAGAGCCCTTCGATTTCGTCCTCGACCGCAAAACCGCTTGGAGGGTCTGAGTCAGGACGCTGGACGAACTGGACTGCAGTCCAACCAAGAGCAGCCCTTAGATCGCTCGGCATAACATATACGTTATAACGTGCACGGTGTTCCCGTAAGACCAACGGAAGAGGAAAGGGTCACACACAAAGGGGCAAAGCCGGACCGAAACCTGCCTGACTCTTCTTTGGCCGGCGCGTCCCCGGCAACCCTACAATTTGTCGCCACCGGCCAACGATCTCGCGCCTTTAGACATCACTGTCGTCCATCTAGATTGACGAAGAACGGACTTTAGAGAGGTAAAGCGACTCCCCTAGCAGAGTGCGGGGTGGCCTACCTCCCCGATGTCGACGGCGGCGTAGCTATGGGCTTCCATCGTTCGTCGTGAAACGTGCGAATCGACATTGCACAGGGTACGCTCATCATCTCGCTGTGAAAATACGGTTCGCGCGCTCGATCTGCGAAGGTCAGTGCGCTTGCGGGTTTGGCACGGGCAACGCACCATCCGGGTTCGCCTCTTGCACGCCGGAGCCCCATGACCATCCCGCCGGAACCGCTCGCGTTGTCGACGTGGCGCTGCGACCCGGCGCCATCGGACACGAGCGCGCCAGTCCGGCCGCTGCGCCGCTTCGCCATCCGGGAGGCCCCTGGCTTCGGTATGGAGCTCGATGACGCGCCGGAGGCGGTGTACCTCCTCGGGCAACCGGACGGGAGCGCCGTCGTCGTGCCGCAGCGGGTGTGCGGCCGCTGGGACCCGACAGCCATGCCGGCGCGCCGATTCTTCTACGCGTGGGAGCCTGACGGGGCGCTCGACGTGGTCACGGTGCAGCACACCACGGCGGTGATCGGCCGCCTGTGCTTTCCGAGCGGGTGGCAGGCGGGCCCGTGGTTCGCGAATCCATCGCGCGTCATGTGCCGACGGCAGGTCTTCGATCACGCCAGCGCACTACTCGGCCGATCACTCGTGCGATGGTGGACGAACGCACACTACACGGCTTCAGGCCACCGCTCACCGACGACGCCGAGACCGTCGGGCGACGACGCTGAGCGCGCAGGTTACTTGCCGTAGAGGCGAGCCCACGCCGCTGCCTCTCGCTGCGCCCACCCATCGACGCCAAGCGTCGGGCGTCGCAGCAGGCGCTTGTAACGCCGGCGCCATTCGTCTTCGGACGGCGGAACGCGGCCGGCAATCCGGATGAGCGACCAGTGGGTGAACCCGCGCGGCTTCTCCACGGCGTCCTCGTCAATGTCCCGTCCTGATGCTGGCGCGTACCACACGGACACATGCGGGCGATCTCGCGTCACCCCTTCGTGGGCCTCGGGTGTGGCCAGTCGCTCCGCCGACGCCCGCCCGCGGGCGGTGAAGAGCGTGGGGAAGCGGGCGGCAAGCACCAAGGCGACATCCCAGCGCTCCCGAAAGAGGTCCGCCCCGCGAACGCGCACGATATGGTCAACGGCGCCGGCGCCGAGAATGGCGGCATCGCGCCACGCGTTGCGGAATCCGGTATGGAATCGCGCCCCGTCGCACTCGATGGCGAGCCGTGGTCCGCCCTCGCCTCCCAAGAGAAAGTCCAGGCGAAGGCGCCCAAACCGCGTGGCGATTTCATACTGAGGCACCAACGAGGTCGGCGGGTCGAGCATCTTAATCAACAGCTCCGCCATGCGATGCTCGAGCGGACTGTCTGTCGGGGGAATGACATGCGGAGGAGGACGGTCTGTCGCGAGCGCGAACTCTCCACGCGACGGGTCCGGCGTGGGGTGGTCGAGACCGACCTCAATGCGCCGCCGACGATGGCGCTCCTGCAATGTCTGCCACGAATCTGTCATGCGTATGCCGCTCCGTTGCTTTGCAAGGTTAAGCCGCGGGGGCTTCACGCGAGAAAACATCGGGGGTCTGACAATGTCGCGGAGCGACAACGGCTTTCGCCACGCGGCGTAATCCGGGGGCGCGCCGTTCCTGCAGCGTTCCTTTGAAAAAAATGGGACGAAATACAGAAAGCCCACCAACGCGCTAAGTCGTTGGCGGGCTTTCGTATTGCCCCTCCTGGGGTCGAACCAGGGACCTTCTGATCCAGAGTCGCTCCGTGAAGTCGGGCGAAGGCACCGAATTGAGATTTCTGCCAAAGCGCTTGTTGATTCGGGCAAACGAGCGGTCTGGATAAACGGATTTCTGACTGATCCTCACCGAAGCGACGGCGCTCATCTCAACCGTTCCCGGTTGTAGCAGAGGATGACGGAACAAGCTCCGAGATCCTTTGGCGAATTCCCACGAGGACGTTCGGCAGACGCTGCGCATCAGGGAATGTCCCTTCGAGTACGTCGTCGAACCACGGTGCGGCCAGCAGCGTCCGTGCGGAGTCGGCGAGGAATGTGCGCACGTCCAGCGAGAGCGACGGTAGCTCGTTCGCGAGTTCGGGACGCCCAGCAATGAGCATCAGCAGATCTTCCAGGTCATGGCTGCCAAAGGGATCGTCGTAGCCACGGTCACGGAACGCCTCCCATTTGGTTGCGAGTAGCGCCGCCGGGTGCGCGGCACGGATCACGACGTCATCGGTCAGGTCCCCGAAACGGCGGAGTCCATGACGAGCGGATACCACTGCTTGCTGAATCCGAGGATCTCTCCGTCGAGTGGCATGGCGTCGAGCACCAGACCATCCGTCGTGCGATAGCGGCACACCGGCGCGCCTGGTGATTGATCGGGGCGAAATCCGAGCGCCTGCAGTCGCTGTGCGAACGCGTGATAGGCATGCCTGGTGTGGCACGCAACAACCACGTCGACGTCGTCGGTGGGACGCAGCCGGTGCAGGCCGCGGTCAGAGATGTAGAACGGCACCATCTGTCCGCCGACAAAGACGACCTCGTGTACGAGTTCGCCCAGCGCGACGGCAGTACGCCGGACTTGCTGCGCATTGGGATGATCGAGGTGGACGATCATGTCGCCGCGCCGAGCCGCTGCCGGAGAAAGTCACGGGCCCTTTGTCGTTCGCGCGCGCGCCCGGCGCGCAGAGCGTCTACCAGTGCGAGGAGCTCGTACAGTGCTGGATTCATCGTCGCCGTATGCACGGCTCCGGCGTATAGTGGCTCGAGCGTTTCTCCGCGAACCCTCCCCGCTGCTGACGGCCAGACGTAGGCGTCTGCCCCGGTGAAATCGACGGCCAGCGGTGGCGCGGCGTGTGCCGTGGGCACACCACGCACCTCGGCGCCTGGTGTGACGGCAAACACATAGGGGACGCCACCGAACAGGAATTCGAGGAGCGCCTCCGGCTTGACCGTCCGCGAGCCGGCGCGAAGGAGTCGCGCGGCCTGCAGACGCCGGACCGCGTTGTGCGCCTCGCCATGCGAGATGCCCACGGCCCCCGCCAATTCCCGGTACGGCGCATCGGGCGTGAGCGAGAGTTGGAGGGCAACGGCGACATCAGCGGGCTTGAGCGGCAGAACGGGCTCCGTGTCCAGTGTCCATTGTCCATGAACTATGGACACACTCGAACGAGCCGTCAAGTATTCGGGTCTGGTGGCATGCCAAACAGACCGTCCGGGCGAACCAGGAATCGCACCACCGTATCCCGGAACACACAAACGCCGCCCTCACTCGTAAGTGACGGCGGCGCTTGCATTTGAAGTACTATTGCCCCTCCTGGGGTCGAACCAGGAACCTTCTGATCCAGAGTCGAACTGCCGAGCATTGTAGGGACGGTGATTTGCGGCTTTTGCCAAGTGGCTTGGCCTTTCGGCCATCGTGTGAGGCGATAGACGCAACGCTCGCGGGTACAGTCGTCACGGTAATGGCGGTCGACGCCAGCGCCTCCGAGTTGCCTGACTGCACCTCTGGGGCGGGAAGGCTCTGAGGTCTGCGGCAGCCCCCCACGTTGTCCCTCTGCAGCCGTCCCGTCGCCCTAAAGCTGCGGGTATATTCTGAGCATGTCGCCAACTGTCCTGCGCGAGGGCCCCTTCCGCCTGTTCTTCTTCTCGCGTGAGGAACCCCGAATGCACGTACATGTGTCCCATCCGGATGGGGAAGCAAAGTTTTGGCTGGCGCCGGATGTGGCACTCGCCGATGCGGTCGGCCTCACCGCTCGGCAGCTCGCTGAGGCACAGGACGTTGTCGAACGTCACACAAGGGAGATCCGCGATGCCTGGATTCGCCACTTCGGCGCCTGAGGTCACAAACGTCTCCCGGCACGGATTCTGGCTGTTGCTGGGCGAAGAGGAACTGCTCGTACGGTTCGACGATTTTCCGTGGTTCCGACAGGCGACCATTGAGGCGCTCACACGCGTCGAATGGCCGAGTCCGGATCACCTGTACTGGCCGCAGTTGGACGTGGATCTGTCCGTCCGCTCGATCCGCGCGCCGGCAGAATTCCCCCTCGTTTCGAGAGCGTCCGCAGAACCCGCCACGGACATACAACCCGGCACTCTCTGACCGGCTGGAGCCAGGAACCCCGCCCATTTGCCTCCAAAACACAAACGCCGCCATCACCTAAGTGACAGCGGCGTTTGCGATTGCCCCTCCTGGGGTCAAACCAGAACCCTTCTGATCCAGAGTCGCTCCTGCGACAAGCCGGACACCAAGCGTAGCCAGATGTGCCCACACACGCGTGCGGTGGCGCACGCCTCACACGCTTTTCGTGCGAGGGGAACGTCCGCCGGGTGATCTTCATGCTCGGAAGTACGGGGGCATCCGAGTTCGCGGACTGCCTCGCGTGGCCGCGCCGTGAAGACGGCACCGCCGCTCGCGGGGCAAGGAAGCGCGACCTTTATTCAACGTGCCCCGATTGGGCTTCCTATTCCAAGGCGGCCATCTCGTTAAGTTGCACTCTCGTTGATCCGGCGAGCGTTCCCGCACCCAATCCGACATGCTGGTTTCCGTTCACGTGCAGTCGCCATCAATGTCCGAGTGTTGCGTCGCGCCGGTGATGCCGTAGTGGCGTCTCAATCCGTCCCGCTTCCGTCGCGCTTCCGATTTGCCAGCCGCGACAGTGCGACCGGCACCGACGATCTCGCCGCGTTGCTGCAGTCGCGACTGCTCGTGATCGCGATGGTCATCGGCATCATCTTTGTGGTGTTCTTCCTCCTGTTGACGACGCGTATCGGCGCAGCGGACGCCGTCACCGCGGCGTCGATGGCGCGCGGGCGGATCATCATTACTTTGGCCATCCCGCCGAGCCTGGGCTGAGCGTGGTGGCTGCGGCAGCGAACGCCGCGCTCCATGACGGCCCTGCGGCGCGTCGAGATTGCACTGATCGCCGTGTTCTGCTTCTGCATTGTGCTCTCGATGGCCGCCGACTTTCCGAGTCTGGTGTCGGCGCTAGATATCGCCCCCGTCGATCTCGGTTTGAGTCAGTCGGTCTGGATGGGGCTTATGATCGTGGCCTACGGCATGATGGTCCCCAATCGTTGGCAGCGCACGGTGAAGGTCATCGCATTGATTCTCCTCGCGACGGCGCTCGTTGATCTCTGGTGCCTGCGGCAGTACCCAATCAGCGCGTCGTCGACGGTGGCCTACCTGAGCGCGCAGTGGAGTGCCTTGTTCGGCTTCACGGCCTTCGCCGTGTTCGGGGCCTATCGCCTCGAAGTCGCCAGCAATACCGCGCGCGATGCCCTGAAGCTTGGTCAGTATGTGTTGGTGGAGAAGTTAGGTGCCGGTGGCATGGGGGAAGTACATCGTGCCGAACACCGGTTGCTACGTCGTCCATGTGCCGTCAAACTCATTCGCCCGGAGCACGCCGGCGACCCTGAGGCATTGCGACGGTTCGAGCGCGAAGTGCAAGCCACGGCCGCCCTGACGCATCCCAATACGGTCGCCATTTACGACTACGGGATCTCCGACGACGGGACGTTCTACTACGTCATGGAATATCTGCCCGGGGCAACGCTCGAGGAGGTCGTGACACGGGACGGTCCCATGGAGCCTGCGCGCGCCGTGCATGTCCTCCGGCAGATCGCGGGCGCCCTGCAGGAAGCGCATGAGGCCGGGCTGACGCATCGTGACATCAAGCCGGGCAACGTCATGCTTACAGCGCGCGGCGGACGACGGGACGTCGCGAAGCTGCTCGACTTCGGTCTCGTGACCGCACACGCGACCGGTGCCACCGGCGCCGCGGGGCAATCCGACGTGACGCTGGCCGGCATGGTTGTCGGCACCCCGGCGTACATGTCTCCCGAGCAATGCGCCGGTGATATCCAGCCGGGACCGCCGAGTGACCTGTACAGCCTCGGGGCTCTGGGATTCTTCTTGCTGACCGGCCGCTCCCCGTTTGAAGGGCGGGCCGCACTGCAGATGATGATCGCCCATCTGCATGAGCCCCCGCCGTCGGCCGCCGCGCTGCAGCCCGCCGTGTTGCCCCCGTTGGACCACGTGCTGCAGCGCTGTCTCGCCAAGCAGGCGGCTGACCGATTCGCGAGTGCGGCCGACCTTGAGGAGGCGCTGGTGAGTGCCATGGCGTAGTCATTCACCCGGGCGTAACACGCGCAGATGTTGATCCGCACTCGGAACGCTCTGACAAACAGGAACTAGGAATGGGCGCATTTGCCCGCCAAACACAAACGCCGCCATCACTCATAAGTGACGGCGGCGCTTGCATTTGAAGTACTATTGCCCCTCCTGGGGTCGAACCAAGAACCTTCTGATCCAGAGTCGATCCGCGAAGCATTTATGGAAGACAAGTTGCAATTTTTGCCAAATGGCTTGGCTTATTCGCCAAGTCGAAATGCGATAGACGCAACTCTCATGGGCACAGTTGTCACTGTGATAGCGGTCGAAGCCAGCGCCTCCGAGTTCTCTTCATGGAGCATCCAGTGCGTCATACGTCCCCCTAGCTCCATGTGAGGATCGCCTGCCCGGCAGATTGGCTGGACAACGTGAAAATTTTCCAGTCCCTGGTTAGCGGTGCGCAGCTCCGCCCACGGAACACCACCAGAAGCGAGGGCGGCCACCATCTGCATCGCCTATGCAGGGAGGGCTTCAGCGAGCCGATAGAACATCCTTCGACCTGCACGACGCAGCAACACCCGCCCGCCATCGCAAAGCGTACTCAACTGAGGCCAGAAGACCGGCTGCATGAGAGGCGGTCTCGAACTCGCACACACAGAGTTCCTGCTTTGATGCAGGCAGGGCTTGCATCGGTCGGCGAGCCCATCAGGCGTCGGAAGCCTCGATGACGGGCAGCTTCCCGCCGGTCTGCAGAAACGTCACGAAGTCTTCGGGGAGGCCCGCCGCTCGCACACCGGCTACGGTCTCATCAATGTCGTAGGACACCCGAACGAACTCTACTTGAGCTCCAGTCTCGCCGAACGTCACGCGCACATATCCGGCGCGCCAATCGCCATCCTTCGGGCGCCCCACACTGCCGGTGTTCACGAAGTGGATGCCGTCAACCGTGCGATGCCACGGCTTGTGCGTGTGCCCGAAGGCCAGCATGTCACCCGCCTTGAGTCCCACACCCGCCGCCATCTTGCGGCAAAAGTCGTCGGGCCGATCCTCCGTGAAGTACACGGTGTTCAGCGTGGGCGTACCGTGAACGAGCACGAGGCGCGGACCGTTCGCATGACCGCCGAGCGGGCGCAGGTCGAGCGAGAAGGGGAGGCCGGCCAGAAAGCGCTTCGTGGAGGAGGTGACCGCCCCGCGCGTGTATTCGTAGCTGATATGCGCCAACTCCTCCTGCCGCACACTCTCCGACTTGCAGCCACAGTGCTTGTAGTCGGTGGCTACCGTGGAATCGTAGTTGCCGGCGATGCCTGCAATAGCGCGAGCGCGCAGCCGGTCGACGACGTCGTTCGGCGAACTCGAGTACCCCACCAGATCGCCGAGATGATACACCGCGTCCACGTCGCCGCGCGCATCGATGTCGGCGAGCACGGCATCGAGCGCCTGCACGTTCGCGTGGATATCAGAGATGAGGGCGTAGCGCATCGGTGAGGGGGCGGAGGGGTGAGGAATTAGGTACCGATGTCGGGTCGGCGCGTGCGACAGAGGCCTCGAGCGGCTGACGCCCCGCCTCAAGGGCCGCGAGCAGCGCCTCGGTGTTGCTCGCATCGGTCAGCGACGCCGACGCGGCGTGCATTGCGACGAACGCCTCGACGGCCGCGCGGAGGTGGTCGCGCGCAGCGCGGAAGGCCGCGAGTTGGATGTCGCGGTGACCCTCGACAGCGGCGGGATCGGCCAGCCCCCAGTGCGCCGTGGCGCGCGCGCCGGGCAGATAGGGACACGCATCGCGCGCTGCATCACACACGGTGATGACGACGTCCCATGGCTCGTGCGCGACGGCGTCGATGCTGCGCGCCGGGCGGCCGCGCCAGTCGATGCCGAGCTCTGCGAGGGCATCGACGGCGAGCGGATGCACGCCGAGGCCGGGGTCCGACCCGGCGCTGGCCACGAAGAAGTGCGAGCCGCTTTCCGCTACGAACAAGGCTTCGGCCATCTGGCTGCGCGCGGAATTCCGCGTGCACAGGACAAGAATGCGCAACGGATTCATCAAACTGCTCCTCCGGTATGCACGACCGTGCCGGATACCGCCGGCATGGGCGTTGCCGCAAAGAACCGCCGCCGCGCCCACAGCGAGGCGTATACCAGCCCCACGAGAGCCGGCACCTCGATGAGCGGCCCCACCACCGCCGCGAGCGCTTCGCCCGAGCCGATACCGAACGTCGCGATGGCAACCGCGATGGCAAGCTCGAAGTTGTTGCCGGCCGCCGTGAACGACAGCGAGGCCGTGCTCTCGTAGTCAAAGCCCAGGCGTCGCGCAAACCAGAACGCGAAGCCGAACATCAGCGCGAAGTACACAAGCAGCGGCGCGGAGATGCGCAGCACATCGAGCGGCAACTCGATCAATTGGTGCCCCTGCATCGCGAACATCAGCACAATGGTGTAGAGCAAACCGAGCAGCGCCGTGGGACCGAACTTGGGCATGAAGGTGCCGTCATACCACGCGAGCCCCTTCGTGCGCACCAGCAGCGTGCGTGTCAGATAGCCGGTTACCAGGGGGATGCCGAGAAAGATCATGACGCTGCGCGCGATCTCGCCCATAGTCACGTTCAGCACCGCACTCTCGGCGCCGAACCACTCCGGCACCACCGTGAGAAAGAGCCACCCGAGTACGGAATACGTGAGGATTTGGAACACCGAGTTGAGCGCTACCAACACCGCCGCGAGTTCACCCGAGCCGCAGGCGAGACTGTTCCAGATCAGCACCATCGCAATGCATCGCGCGAGCCCGATCAGTACCAAGCCGTTGCGGTACTCGGGCAAGTCGGGGAGGAACAGCCATGCCAACCCGAGCATGAGCAGCGGGCCGACGATCCAGTTCAACACGAGCGAGGTGCCCAGCAGACGCGTATTTCGCGCATGCAGGCCGATGGTCTCGTAGCGCACCTTGGCCAGGACGGGATACATCATCCACAGCAGCCCCACGGCGATGGGAACTGACACGCCGGCGACCTGATAGCGGTCGAGCACCGCCCCGAGGTCCGGGTACGCGCGACCCAGCAGGATACCGAGCGCCATGGCCACAAAAATCCAGACGGGAAGGAACCGGTCGAGCGTCGACAGGCGCTGAAGCACCGGTGCCTCCGCGGGAGCGCGCAGGGTGGCGCTCCCGGCGGACGAAACAGGGAGAGTCATGACTTGAGGCTTGAGGAAACGGGCCTGGTGGCGCCGAAAGAATCAGCAGGGGCTCGCGCGGCGGGCGCGAGCACGCGCATCGGCGCGGGACCGCTCAGCCCCGAGCGAGGCAACGCCGATGAAGCAGGAGCGCACGCAGGCCAGCAGGTTGGCGTGCACGGTGGTCAGCGGCGCGGCGAGTCGGTAATGCGCGTACTTCCACTCGCGCGTAGCCTCGACCAGGCCGCTACGCCGCAGATAGGCCAGGTGCCGCGAGACGGCCGGCTGGGGGAGCTCCAGGAGCTCGACGATGTCACACACGCACAGCTCGCCCGGCACCAGCACATTGAGAATGCGCAGCCTAGTGGGGTCGGCGAACCCCTTGAACAGCACGTCGAGCGCGTCGAGTCCAGCGGCCGCCGCGTCGCCGGAAGGTTCGCAGGCGACGGCGCAGCCGCCGGCCTCCGCACTTGCCGCCGCATCGTCAACGAGATCGAACGAGCTGGCACTCTGCTCCGAGTCTTTCATATTGGCTTTCACGCATGTAACTTGTGTACACGAATATGATCGGTCAAGGGCACCTGCCTTGGCTCCCCGTCTTCCCCGGAGTTGCTGCGATGTCCCGCTCTCTGCCGCTCGGCACGAACGACGCCCTCGAGGTTGTCGAACCAAGCGCCGCCCCCACCATCAGTGGCACCGTCGCGGTGTACGACCCCGCCATGTGCTGCCCAACGGGCGTGTGTGGCCCTGGCGTGGACCCGGCGCTGATCCAAGTGGCGCGTGACCTGCGCTGGCTCACGGCGCATGGCGCAACCGTGGAGCGGTTCGGCCTGAGTCAGGAGCCACAGACATTCGTTTCCAACACGCGGGTAACGGGGCTGATGCAGGCGTTCGGTGACAGCGCGCTCCCGGCGGTCCTCGTGAATGGCGCCGTGCTCGTCCATGGGCGCTACGCGACGCGCGACGAACTGGTCTCGGCACTTTCGGCGCCCTCCGATATCGCGGTCGCGCCGACGACGGCAGCGTCACCGGCCAAGCGCGCGATGATGGTGCTCGGTGACGCCGATGCCTCGTCCTGCGCGCCGGGGTCCGGGTGCTGCTGAGTTGCACACCACCGTGAAGGACACCGACGCACGCGGTTCACAGGCGCCTGCGATTCCGTGGCTCGAGGCTGCGACGCGCTTCCTCTTCTTCACCGGGAAGGGAGGCGTCGGCAAGACCACCGTAGCCAGCGCTACCGCCGTGGGATTGGCCGCGGCGGGGCGTCAGGTGCTGATCGTGAGCACCGACCCCGCGTCGAATCTCGACGACGTGTTCGTCATGCAGGCCGGGACCAACCCGACGGAGGTGCCCGGCGCGCCCGGCTTGTGGGTCGCCAACCTGGATCCGGTCGCCGCGGCGGCCGCGTACCGCGAGCAACTGGTCGGCCCATACCGCAGGGTGCTGCCCGATGCGGCCATCCGCAGCATGGAAGAACAACTCTCCGGCGCGTGCACCGTGGAGATCGCCGCCTTCAACGAGTTCACGGCGTTGCTGGCCGACCCGGCGATCATCGAGCGCTTCGAGCACATCATTTTCGACACGGCACCGACCGGGCACACGCTGCGACTTTTGAGTTTGCCGAGCGCGTGGAGCGATTTTCTCACAACGTCCAGCGCCGGCGCCAGTTGTCTTGGCCCCCTCGCCGGACTCGAGCAGCATCGCGCGCGATACGCCGCAACGGTTAATGCCCTCGCGGACGCCACACAGACGACGGTGTTGTTGGTGAGTCGTGCGGAAACGAGCACTCTGCGAGAAGCGGCGCGGGCCGGCGGTGAACTCGCCGCCCTCGGCGTGCGCAATCAGCGTCTCGTCGTAAACGGCGTGTTGCCACCGGACGATGCGGTGGCGAAGGATGCCGTCGCATTGGCGATTTCGGTGCGACAGCAGGCGGCCCTCGCGACCATACCGGCAACGCTCGCCGCCCTGCCGTCAGCGTGCATTCCGCTCATCGCGAGCGACCTCACCGGGCTCGATGCGTTACGTGGGCTCACACAGCGCGCGGTGCTCGGGGGCAACGCACGCTCGGATGCCGTGGCTGGGAGCGAAGTGGGCGTGCGGATGACCGATGGATTTCACGACTTCAATGCCCTCGTAGCGGCCCTGATGGAAGATCGCGGCGGCGTCGTGATGACGATGGGCAAGGGCGGCGTAGGCAAGACCACGGTGGCGGCACGACTGGCGCTCGCGTTGGCCGCTGCCGGTTGTGAGGTGCACCTTTCGACCACCGATCCGGCGGCACACGTGCGCGAGGCCGTGGGCGATGCACTCCCCGAAGGGTGGGTGGTCACCCGCATCGACCCGGTCGTCGAGACCGCGCGCTACACCGCCGACGTGCTCGCCGCGGCTGAGGAAGCCGCAGCGCCGGCCGGCGGTCTCGATGCCGACGAGCGCGCGTTGCTCGAGGAGGATCTGCGGTCACCGTGTACGGAGGAGATTGCTGTGTTCCGGGCGTTCGCTCGTACCGTGGCGGAAGCGGGAGGCAGCGACGGCCGCTTCGTGGTGCTCGATACGGCGCCCACGGGACACACACTGCTGTTGCTCGACGCGGCCGAGAGTTATCACCGCGAGGTAGCGCGTACCGCGGGCACGGACATTCCAGAGTCGGTGCGAGCGCTGCTGCCCCGTCTGCGCGATCCCCAGTATACGAAGATGCTACTGGTGACGCTTGCTGAGGCCACGCCGGTGCATGAGGCGGAGCGCCTGCAGGACGATCTTCGACGCGCCGGGATCGAGCCGTTCGGCTGGGTCGTCAACGCCAGCTTGGCCGCGAGCCATACACAGCACCCACTGCTGGCCGCTCGTGCGCGTCTCGAACAGCCACACTTGACTCGGGTGCGCACCGTCTTGGCGAAGCAGGCATGGCTGATTCCGTGGGAGGCGGGGACTTAGGAGCACTGCCCGAAACTGGGAAGTCTCCGACACGCTGGAATGAGGAATCCGCTGTCATTGCGCCGAAACACAAACGCCGCCATCACCTAAGTGACGGCGGCGCTTGCATTTGAAGTACTATTGCCCCTCCTGGGGTCGAACCAGGAACCTTCTGATCCAGAGTCAGACGCTCTGCCAGTTGAGCTAAGGGGCAGCTGGCTACAGCAGGGCAACACCCCGCTGAGCGGTCAAATATAGGGATCCTCGCGCGGGACGGTAGTGCCCCCCACCTGTCAGCCTTCCCCCAAGACGGCGCAAAAGAACTCCGGCAACTCCAGAACCCATTGGCCCACCTGACCGGCCGGGCTCCAGATAAACCGATCGGACCAGATATGCGGGTGATCGGCCCCAGGAAGCCAGCACTCCAGCAGTTGCGCATCAAGATCGATAATCCAGTACTCAACCATGTGCCGCTGATACAAGACCCGCTTCACGAGCCGGTCATGACGGGCTGTCGCTGGCGACAGCACTTCAACGACAAGCATCGGATCGACCGCTTCCCCGTCGCCAGCCAGACGGCCGTTAACCAGCGGGAGGACAAACAAATCCGGCTGCACCGACGTCCTTCCGTCGACATACATGTCGGCCGGTGACAACAGCACCTCGCCCAGCCCAGTCGGCTCGACAAAGTCGCTCAGCTGGCGGAGCAGACGAGCCACGGCGCGCTGATGCGACCGACGGGGCGCTGGGCTCACGAGCAGCTCCCCGTCGACCACTTCATAGCGGCTTCCGGGGTCCTGCTCCTGCAAGGCGTGCACTTCTTCAACCGACCACAGTCGGGGCGACAGCGCGGGCATACCCATATTCTGCTCGGCACTCGGCGTTTTTCGCAACTCGGCAGCGACATCCCACAACGTGCAACGGGGGCGACGATTCCTCGTCACCCCCGTTACGCGCATGGTATCACGCGAACGCCTACCCCTTCTTCACTTCCTTCGCCCAGCTGTCGCGCAGCCCCACAATGCGGTTGAACACCAGCTTCTCCGGCGTGCTGCTCTCCGGCTCACTCATGAAATACCCCGTCCGCTCGAACTGATAGCGCGACCCGATGGGATCGTTCGCCACGCTCGGCTCGATCTTGGCATCCGGAATGACCACCAGCGACGCCGGGTTGAGCGCGCTCAGAAAGTCCTGCCCCTCGGGCACGTCGTCGGGATCTGGCTGCGAGAACAACCGGTCGTACACCCGCACCTCGCACGACACCGCCTGCGCCGCGCTCACCCAGTGAATCGTGCCCTGCACCTTGCGACCGTCGGGCGCCTGCCCGCTGCGCGTGTCCGGATCGTACGTGCAGCGCAACTCGATCACGTCGCCCGCGTCGTTTTTCACGACTTCGTTGCACGTGATGAGATACCCGAAACGCAACCGTACTTCGCGGCCCACTGACAACCGATAGAATTTCTTGGGGGCCTCTTCCATGAAGTCGTCGCGATCGACATACAACTCACGCGAGAACGGCATGGGACGCGAGCCCGCCTTGGGCACATCGTGCGGATAGCTCGGCGCGTCGAGCATCTCCACCTGCCCTTCCGGATAGTTGGTGAGCACCACCTTGAGCGGATTGAGCACACACAACACGCGCGGCACTTCCATGTTGAGATCGTTGCGCACCGCATGTTCGAACGTCGCGATCTCCACCCGCGCATCCTTGCGCGCGACGCCAATCACTTCGGCGAACGCGCGAAGGGCCTCGGGACGCACGCCACGACGGCGCAGCCCCGCAATCGTGGGCATGCGGGGGTCATCCCAGCCGTTCACGTGCCCCTCGTTCACGAGCCGCAGCAGCTTGCGCTTGCTGAGGATCGTGTAGTCCAGCTCGAGACGCGCGAACTCGATTTGCGTAGGCGGATTCACGAAACCCGCTTCGGCCACGAGCCAGTCGTAAATGTCGCGTGCGTCCTTGAACTCGAGCGTGCACAACGAGCGCGTGATCCCCTCTATCGCATCGCTCAGACCATGCGCAAAATCGTAGAGCGGGTAAATGCACCAGTCGTTGCCACGACGATAGTGATGCGCATGCCGAATGCGCAGCAGCAGCGGATCACGCATGATCATGTTGGGATGCGCCATGTCGATCTTGGCGCGCAACACCTTCGCCCCGTCGGGAAACTCGCCGGCCTTCATGCGACGCAGCAGATCGAGATTCTCCTCCGCGCTGCGCTCACGCCACGGGCTGGGTGTGCCCGCACTCGTGACCGTGCCACGATTGGTGCGAATCTGCTCTTCATTCTGGTCATCCACGTACGCCTTGCCCTTGAGCACCAGCGACTCGGCAATATCGTACAGCTGCTCGAAGTAGTCCGAGGCGTAATACAGCCCGTCCCACTGAAAGCCCAGCCACTGCACATCGCGCTGAATCGCCTCCACGTACTTCACATCTTCCGTGGCGGGGTTGGTATCGTCGAAGCGCAGGTTGCAGGTGCCCCCGAACTCCTGCGCGATGCCGAAGTTGAGACAGATGGACTTCGCGTGCCCCATGTGCAGAAAGCCGTTGGGCTCGGGGGGGAATCGCGTCGCCGGCCCACGGCCAAACCGGCCGGTGGCCACATCGTCGGCGACCATCTCACGGATGAAGTCGCGACGCGGAGCCGCACTATTTTCGGACATCGGGGAATCGGACACGTGTGTACGGGTAAGGATGACCCGTGAATCTAATCCCCACGGGTATACATCGGGGTATCGCGGGATATGCTCCGTGGCCGTCGTCCGGCGACATTTACGGGTGGTTCGTCCCGCCATGCCCTTCACCTGCCAGCATGCCCCGTCGCACTGTTGCTGTTTGCCTCGCCGCCCTCTGCACCCTGCCGCTCGCTGCGGGGTGCCGAGGTGCCGCATTCGCGTACGGCCCCGAGCTGCGGGCGGCGCAGGCGCACTTTGACAATCTGGCCGCCAGCTTCGAGGCGCGATTCACCAACGTCTCCCGTGCGCAGAAGGTGCAGTACGGGCGCATGCGCATTGGTCGTTTCGCGCTTGCCCCCTCCAAGCTCGCCGACGACACGGCCATCTGGACCACCATGCGTAGCACGCGCACCGGTGCCGAACGCACGGCCGAGTGGCAGGCCGGACTCGTCAACAACGAGTTCCAGTTTGTCCCGAAACGCGACACGCCCATGCCGGCCAAGCTCGGCGACCAGCGGCATGTCATTTCGGTCTCGCAGCGCGGCAACGACGACTGGCTCTGGCATACAGTGGTCGAGCACCACGTGGGCGCCATCCCGCCCGCGCGACTCAACGACATTGCCACGGCGCTGTTCCTGAGCGCCGAACGGCCGGGCAGCGCGATGCGGGCCGACTATCGCGATGGGTTTCCCCGCACGACCACCGCACTGGGGCGCCTGCTCAGCATGGACACCATCATCGCCGTCTCGCAGCTGGACGGGTCGACGCTGGTGAGCATGCAGATTCGCATCGATGCGCGAAACATCGCCGCACCGTTTCCGGCTTACGCGAAATACATCCAGAAGTACGTGGAGCCGGCCAAGTACCGCTATCGCCTCGCCGATCGCCGTGGCAATGACTGGTTCGACGCGCAGGCCGCCAACCGGGTGCTCACCCTGCGCTTTCGCACCAAGGGGGGCGCACTGCAGCCGCTCACGGGTGCCGCGCGACCCATGCCCGACACCCTCATCCTAAACGTCGATGCACTCGCCAAAATCGGCGTCTTTTCCGTGGGCGTGTCGAACATGGTGGGGGAGTTCGTGCACGTCAGCACCCCGCGCGAACGCGCCTGGCAAATCCGCTTTACCCGCGAGCCCAAGTGGCACCTGCCCCTCATGGCGGAACGTCTCCTCAGCTCGGCCATCCGGCACCCCTTCGAGGGAACGGGCGTCTCCTTCCGGCTGGGTTTCCGCACGGGCCCCAGCGGCCAGACGATCAGCGAACGCGTCATCGACGTGGCGGTGCGGGAAAGCGCCATCATGCGCTGGCTCGGCACTCTCGGTTTCACCGCCATGAGCGATTTTGCCGGGAACGTGGAGGAAGAGGAGAATCGCTTTCTGGTCGAGCTCTTCCGGGGCATGCGAACCGACATGGAAGGGCTGACAGCGGCCAGCCGTTGACGACGTGGCGACGAGCTGGCCATGCCGGAACGCACGGAAGCCCTGATAAGTCTGAGACTTACCAGGGCTTCTTGAACTGCCACGCGCACCGTCATTGGAACTCTCCGTCCTACCGAGCGGCGGCGGGCTTGCGTTGTTGTACACCGGACGATGCACCGGGTTCCGGCGTCACACCAGCGCCGAATCCGTCACAGTCCGGTACCTGCCGGGCGACTGTTTTGCCACGACAAGCGCTACCAAGTGGAGCTGAGGGGGCTCGAACCCCTGACCTCTGCAATGCGAATGCAGCGCTCTCCCAGCTGAGCTACAGCCCCAGTGACCCGGACAACAAAGGCCCCGCTCCTGTGGCGCGGGGCCGATCGGGTAACCGAGTAGAAGCTAGCCGGTGCGAGTGCCGTGTCAAGGTGGAGGGCACCACCGTCGCGCAGAATGCGTTTTCACCGGATCATGTCGAATTTCCGTATCGCGCCGCCGCCCGCGCATCTGCTCGACGCCGACTACGTGCGCGACCAACTCGTTCCGCGCACCGTTCCCATCAACGGGAAGACGTACAACCCCGATGGCGAGTACGTGCTGTACTGGATGCAGTCCACGCATCGTCTCGACGAGAACTGGGGGCTGCGGGCCGCCATTCGCACCGCGAACCGTGTGAACCTGCCGCTGGTCGTCCATCAGGGGCTCGACCCGACGTACCCGCACGCGAGCGACCGGCACCACACGTTCATTTTGCAGGGCGCGCGCGATACCGCACGGCGTGCCGATGCGTTGGGGCTGCATTACCAGTTCGTGCTGCGGCGCCGGCGCGATGACGATCGGCGCGTGGTGGACCGCCTGGCCGCGCGCGCGTACGTGGTGTTCACCGATCTTTTCCCCACGGCGGGTATTCGCGAGCGCGTCTCGCGGTTCGCCGAACGCGCCAACTGCCGCGTGCTCGCCGTCGATAGTGTGTGCACGGTGCCTAGTGGGGCGTTCGTCAAAGCGGAATTCGCGGCGCGCACGATTCGCCCCAAGCTCGCACAGTTGCTCGACCACGCCATCGAGCCCGTCGCCGACGATGGGCCGCGCAGCCCGCTCTCCGACGCCTTGCGCGCGTCGCTGCGCGCCACGATTGCCGAGCACGGCGGTCTGACGCCGCTACCCATCGCCACGATGAGCGATGAGGACATCGCCCGCGAAGTGGCCGCCTGCGACATCGATCACACCGTCGGCACGGTCGCGCTGGCCGGCGGCTCGGTGGCAGCGCACGTCCGCTGTTCCCATTTCCTCCAGCACACGCTGCCGCGGTACGGCGAACGGCGCAACGAAGCCGCCGACGGTGACGGCACGTCACGCCTGTCGCCATATCTGCACTACGGACAGATCGCGTCGGCGCAGGTGGTGCGCGACGCACGCGCGGCGGGCGTGGAAGCCGACGATCTCGAGGCGTTCGTGCAGCAGATCACCACATGGCGGGAGCTGGCCTTCAACTGGTGCGTGCGCACGCCCAACTTCGATCAGCTGTCCGCGCTCCCCGACTGGGTGCAGCGCACGATGGCGGCCCATGTGAACGACCCGCGCCCGGTGTTGTACGACCTCGAAGCGCTGGAAGCCGGGCGCACCGGCGACCGACTGTGGAATGCCTCCCAACACGAGTTGGTGACGCAAGGGATCATTCACAACTACCCCCGTATGCTGTGGGGGAAGACGCTGCTGCTCTGGACCGAGAGTTACGAGCAGGCGCGCACCATCATGTTTCACCTGAACGACAAGTACGCGCTCGACGGGCGCGATCCCAACAGCGTCGGTGGCATCATGTGGTGCCTCGGGCTGTGGGACCGCCCGTGGGGCAACAAGGCCGTTTGGGGCGGCATTCGCCCTATGGTCACACACCGGGCCAAACTGAAGTTCGACGTGGAAGGGTACGTGGCGCGCGTGCGCGGCAGCCGGTTGCTGTAGCGGCGCGCACCAGTAGGCGCGCCCCGCGTGCGGTGTTACAATCTGCGCATGGCAACCCTCAATCCTGCGATCCTTCCCGCAGTCTCGGCGGTGCGCGACGCCGCCCAACGGCTGCGCTCGTTTCTGCCGCCCAGCCGTCTGGTGCGCAGCGACGCACTCTCCGACGCGATCGGCGTCGAGGTCTGGCTCAAGCTCGAACTCGAGAATCCCACGGGGTCGTTCAAGGTGCGCGGCGCGTACAACGTCCTCGCGGGACTCTCCGATGCCGAGCGCGCTCGCGGCGTCGTCGCATCGAGCGCCGGCAATCACGGACTGGGGGTCGCCTATGCGGCCAGGGCATTCCGCACGCCGGCGATGCTCTACGTGCCGAGCAACGCGCCGCAGGTGAAGAAAGACGGCATTCGTGCACTGGGGGCGATCGTGAACGACGAAGCGCCCGATTACGATGCCGCGATGGTGGTGGCCAAGGCGCACGCCGCACGCGACGGCATTCGCTATATCAATCCGTGTCTCGGGCTGGATCTCCTGGCGGGTCAGGGAACCGTCGCACTCGAAGTGCTCGAGCAACTGCCCACGGTGCAGACCGTCATGATTTGCACCGGCGGGGGTGGGCTGCTGGGGGGCATGGGCGCGGTGCTCCGTGACCTCGCGCCTCCCGTGCGCGTGGTTGGCGTGCAGACGGTGGAGACGGCGGCGATGTCCACGAGCGTACAGGCTGGCCACGTGGTGGATTGGCCGTCGACGCCGACGCTCGCGGATGGGCTGGCCGGCCAGATCGACGAGGACGCGCTGCACATCGGCCAGGTGTGCGCCGACGAGCTACTCGTCGTCTCCGAAGAGGAACTCGGCGAAACGATCGCGTGGCTGCAGCGCACGGCCGGCATGGCGGTCGAAGGCGCAGGCGCCGTCACCGTGGCGGCGCTGCGTCACGGACATCTCAAGGCACCGGCCGGGCCACTCGTGGCGGTCGTGAGCGGACGCAACATCGATCGTACTCGACTCGACACCCTGCTGGCGCAGCATACGGCCTGAGCGCGTGCACGGCTGGTGGACGTGACACAGGCCGGAGTGCCCGTGGGCGGCCCCGGCTGTTGCGCGTCGACCCACGTGACCCGTAACTGGCGCGGGAGGGTCGCGTCAGCGGGCGGACGACTCGTCTGCCCGTGGGATCTCGGTGGGCGGACGGTCGGCGCTCGTGTTCCGCGACGTCCCCCCCTCCCGAGCCACCTGCATGGGTATTTCACGATCGGCGGTGCGGGTCATCCGCGCCTGACGGGCCGCCGCACTGCGCGATTCGCCTCCTTCGCGGCCAATGGCCGCCATGTGCGCGCGGTCTCGACTAACGGTCACGCCGCCCTTCCGGCCGGCTTCTCGCGCCTCGTTCGAGGACCATTCATGTGCCGTCCCCTTTTCGTGAGCTGCGCGCCCACCCTTGCTCGCAATCTCGCGCTGGCGCGTTGGATCCATCGACGCGAACCCGCGTCGGCTCTTTCCGGTCATATGCCCCCCGCCCGTCCGGAGTGATTTCAAATGTGGCCTGCCGGGTCGCAACGGGTCATCCGTCACGGTCCCAGCATTCCACGGCGAACTCGCCAGCGTGTACTGCAAACCCCAGGCCGTCAGTCTGCCCGGGTGCCCGCATGAAGGCTATGGAGCAAAGCCGGGGCCGGCGTTACACCGTCACTGCGCTGGCAATAGGCGGGGTTTTGGTGCGACCGGCCTATATTCGTCCGATGCCGCTGCTTGTACGCTTTCTCGGGACCGCCGCCTCCCGCCCCACCGTCGAACGGGGGGTGGCATCGCTTGCTGTGATTCGGGAGGGGGAAACCCTGCTCTTTGACTGCGGGGAGGGGACCCAGCGCCAGATGATGCGTTTTGGCATCTCGTTTGCTTTCGACGATCTGTTCTTTACGCACACCCATTCCGATCACATTCTGGGCGTTACCGGACTTATCCGGACGATGGCGCTCCAAGGGCGGACGGAACGCCTTCGGCTGTGGGGCCCCCGTGGTGCTGCCAAAACGTTGCGTCAATGCATCAGCTTGGGTGGCGAGCGTACTACGTTTCCTGTCGACGTGACCGAACTCGAAGCGGGAGCCAGCCTCAGCCGTGGCGATTACCGCATCGACGCATTCGCGGTCGATCACGGCCCGTCCACGTCCTTGGGATACACCGTCGTCGAAGAAGAGCGGAAAGGGCGCTTTAACCCCGACCTTGCGCGTGCCATGGGCATTCCCGAGGGCCCGCTCTGGGGACGGATTCATCGCGGGGAATCCATCACGCTCGACGATGGTCGCGTGATCGCATCCCGCGTGCTCGTGGGTGAGCGCCGCCGAGGACGACGGGTGGTCATTACCGGCGACACCCGTCCGTGTGCCGCGACCATCGAAGCCGCACGCGATGCCGATCTCCTCATTCACGAAGCGACCTTCGCCGACGAAGAGGGGCTGCGCGCGCGTGAAACGGGACACAGCACGGCGCGCGAAGCCGCCGAAGTGGCAAAGGCTGCCGGCGCACGCAAGCTCGCGCTCACGCACATCTCGGCGCGCTACTCGCTCAATGCCAAGGAACTGGAGCGCGAAGCACGCGCCGTGTTCCGCGAGACCGTCATCGTGAAGGACGGTACCGAAATCGCACTCGGGCTGACCGACGAACCAGCGCCCGCTGGCGACGATCCCGTATCCCGTGCGGTGTCGAACGACTGACGTTACGCCTTGAGCTGCTTGAGCGTTCGCAGCGACGGGACACGCCACGCGAGGATGCCCACCACCGCGAGCGTCGCGATCCCACCGACGACCACCGACGTCACTGCGCCCCACCATCGTGCGGTCACACCGCTTTCGAACGCGCCGATTTCGTTCGAGCTGCCGATGAAGATCTGATTTACGCTGGACACTCGCCCGAGAAGCGCTTCCGGCGTGCGCATCTGCAGCATGAGACTGCGAATGACGACACTTACCATGTCGCTCGCACCGGCCAGCACCAGAAACGCGATCGACAACGGCAGGCTGGTACTGAGCCCGAAGCCGACCGTGCACAGCCCGAACCCGGTGACGGCCAACAACAGATTTCGCCCTGAGTGCGCGAAGGGGGGGAAACGCGTGAGCACGATGCTCGAGAGGACGGCGCCGGCGGCGGGCGCTGCCCGCAGCAGTCCCAGGCCGGTCGGACCGGCCTCCAGGATTTCCCCGGCAAACAGCGGCAGCAGCGCCACCGCGCCGCCGAAGAGCACCGAGAAGAGATCGAGGGTGAGCGCGCTGAGCAGCAGACGGTCGGCAAACACGAACCGCAGCCCCCCCAGAATGGCCACACGCAGGGGCTCTCCGCTGGACTCGCGTGCCGGCGACCGGTGACGCACCGAGAACAACACCAGCACCGCGAACATCATGAGCGCGGCGTCGACCGCGTAGCTCAGCGTGATGCCACCCACGGCATACAGCAACCCGCCGAGTGCGGGCCCAAGGACCGCCGCCAATTGCCAACTGCCACTACGCCACGTGATGGCATTGCTATACAACGTGCGCGGCACGAGTTCGGCGCTGAGCGCCTGCCGCGCCGGCTGCAGAAAGGCACGCGCCAGTCCGCTCACCACGATCACCGCGTATATCGCGTGCACACGAGACGGCGCTCGCAACGGCACACCGCCAAGGGGCGCCGGATGCCCCAACCACCACAACGCCCACGAACACCCCACGAGGGCGCTCAGCGCCAGAAGTGCAATACGCCGGCGGTCGTGTGTATCGGCCACGTGCCCGGCAAGGAGCGACAGGCTGATGGCCGGAAGCGCTTCGGCCAATCCCACCAACCCCAACGCGAGCGGATCATGCGTGAGGTCGTAGATCTGCCATCCCACGACCGTACCTTGGATCTGCACCCCCAAGGTGAGGGTGAAGAGGGCGAGTATGTATCGACGGAAGGTGGGAATGCGCAGCGCGGCAAACGTATCGCGCGGGGGCATGGATGCATCGGCAGACATGCCCCTAAACTAGTCGGCCTCCGCGCCCGGAGGCTGCCTGGCGTCCCGCTCCCGTGTCAGCGACGGACGACGAGTCCGACGCCGGCAAAGTAGTCCCGCCTGGCCGCCGACGGGCCGACACCGCCACGCACGTCGAGCTGCACATCCGGGCTGAAGAGAAACGTGAAACCGCTGTTGACGAACTTGCTCACGACCTTCGAGCCGTCCTGCGGCGCAAACGCAAAGGCTTCCGCATACACCCCCACGCGCCCCGACGCGGCAAAGCCGAAGGAGCCGCTCCCGGCGTATTCCGTGAAGCTGCGCACGCCATCATGCGGGCGAGCAACATTGACGTTGCTCGAGAAGGCCACGCGATCAGAAAGCGTCCAGGCGCCGAGCACCTTGACCTCGGGCTGCGCACGTTGCGCCCGGAATACGCGCGAACCACTCGGCACCGACGTGTGTGTGATGACGGACAGGGCCGGCTTCCACGACGGCGCATCCGGCCCGTCCGTGATCTTGAACTTGAATCCGACGGTCGCGTCCTGCATACCGTTGCGGAACTCGTCGCCGGCGCGCTCCCGCACGAAGGAATTGGCCGACAACCGGAGCTCGACCTTGCTGGCGAGTCCGCTGCGCACGAGCACTTCACCAAAACTCGTGGAGCGCGTGTCGCCTTCCCGCGAGAACGTGCTGCCGCTCTCGACCTGCACATGTCCGGGATCGACGAGCACCGTGGCTTCGGTGAAGTCCGGGCGATCCGAAACGAGCGCATCGCGCGTTCCCATGGACGCGCAGGCCGTCAATGCAACGGTGGCTGGTACCAGCGCGAACAGATGACGCAGAGACATGGAGGCAGGCCGAAATGAGGAAAACGCAATGCCAGCCTTCTTGCTGGTCATCCCTCATGTCGGCGCGGCCCGGCACGACCTTTAGCCCACTGTCACGGATGCCTCCACGACCGTCACACCGTCCCCCCGCGCGCCGCATTGGGTGTCGGGAACCGGTCACCGGTCATGCGCCCGCCTCACCGATGACACGGGCTTCATCTTGGCGTTCTTCGAGTCGCCGCCGCCGCCGCGCCTGGGCCGCCTCGTAGCGACGCCACTGCGCGTCGGTTTCCGGCTCGACCTTCGCGATTGGCACCGGGCGCCCGTTCCGGTCGATCGCCACGAACGTGAGATAGCAGGTGTTCGTGTGCCGACGCGTACCGTTGATGAGATCTTCGGCTTCCACGCGCACGCCGATTTCCATGGAGGTGTTCCCCACGAAGTTCACCGACGCCTTGCACGTGACGAGGTCGCCCACGTGAATGGGCTCGCGAAAATCCACGCGATCGATGGACGCGGTCACACACGCACTGCGTGCATGCCGGAACGCCGACACGGCGGCGGCCTTGTCGACCATGGCCATGATGGCACCACCGAACGCATGCCCCAGAATATTGGCGTCGTGGGGCATGATGAGTTCACTCGTTTCGTGCTGCGACGCGGCGACGGGACGCGAGAGTCGATCGGTCATCGGGCATGCGACGAAAGACGCCGCTGCACCAGGCGGAGCGTCGGCACGGCGTTCCCACGAGAGGGCCATACGCGCCGCGACGCACGCTGCACCATGCCATCCAATGCCGTAGAGACGTCGAAGGCGCGCGCCAGCGCGGCGCGCCCGGCGGAGTCGAGCGGCGGTGATTCGAGCGCGATCAGCTGATACGCCGGCGCCGCCACGGTGGCTACGGGCCATTCGCGCTTCGACGAGGTCAGTTTGCGCGACCGCAACACGAGCGCCAGTGCCTCGCCATCGGCCGATGGCGTCGCGACGACTTCGTATGCACCACGATCCCAGCTCACGCGCGACGAATCGGCCGCCCACTCGGGAAGGGTGGTGCGCACACGCGTCCACCACGTGGGCGCCGCGACGCGCAACGGGGGCAGATACAACGCGAGTGCCTCGCCATCGGGCGCCTGCCCGGGCACCATGAACACGATGGCCGGATCGCGCGCCAGATCGGTAACGCCAAAGCTGGTACTGTCGAACCGAAAGCTGTCGAGCGATTCGACCGCCGCCCGGGCCCGGTCATCGCCGGCGCGGCCGGCCTGCCGGATGCTATCGGTGAGCTGCGCCAGCGATGCACGCGCCGCCGCCGTCACCTGCGTCGCGTCGGCCGCGCCAAGCAGGTCCGCGAGCGACGCGCGATGCCCCGTGCGCACATCCACGACGTAGCGACGGCCGCGATGCTGATGCGGGCGCCCGCCGTCGAGATCCGCGTTGAGCAGATGCTCGAAGGTGAGAAAGGGTCCGTGCACGTCGAGAATGTCGATTTCGTCCTGCACCACTGTGCGTGGATCGTCGGGGGCGTCTTCATCGGCCGGATCGATCTCGAGCTCCCGCGGATGGGCCGATCGCCACACGTCGAGTTCGCGCAATACCATGCTGTCGGCAAAGAGCAGCGTGCTGTCACGCGACGCCAGCGCACGCGACCAGAGCCGGACCGTGGAGAAGGAGGCGTCGGGATACTCCGCCCCGTCGCTCGACAGGAACACTTCGACGAGCCGTCCGTCGACGTCAGAGAGCAGAAGGGGCGCACTCCGCACCCGCATCCCGTCGCCGCTGCTGCGCACCCAGTAGGTGGAGTCACCAGCCGCGAACAGAAACTCTGCCGCCGGCAGCGCCGCCGCCGAACGCGGTGCATCGGCACAGCCGACACCGAAGGCGAGTGCCGCAAGCGCGAACGCGCGCACCAGCAGTGTGCTGTTGCCACGGAGACGCGGCATTCAGCGAGTCCCGTGCGCGTGACCGTGCACCAGCGCTCGGACACCGTCTACCAGGCGCTCGACTTCGGCCGCAGAGGTATAGCAGGCGCACCCCGCGCGTACGAATCCTTCGTCGGCACAGCCCAACCGACGCGCCACGGTCGTGGCGTAGAAGTCGCCGTGCGAGACGTATACCCCCCGCGGCGCGAGGAAGCGCGCGACCTCCTCCGAGGGGTGGCCCTGCACCCGGAACGACAACGTCGGTGTTCGCGGCGTGCCCGGCTTGGGGCCGTACAGCGTGACCTGGTCGATGTCGGAGAGTCCCTGCCACAGCTGCGCGAAGAGGTGCTCGCCGCGGTGATGCAGCCCCTGCATGGCATGGGCCAACCGGTCGCGCCGTGGGGCGGTGATATCGCCGGCGATACTGGCCAGGAACTCCACAGCCGCTGCGGCGCCCACGATCCCTTCGTGATTTTGCGTGCCGGTTTCGAGACACTCCGGCACCCAGTCGGGCGACGGCTCGAGGCGTGGCAGGTCGAGCGCCGCCGTGGCGTCGTAGCGTCCGTACACCACGCCCAGGTGCGGCCCGTAGAACTTGTACGCACTGCACAGCAGGAAGTCGGCGCCGATGGTCTTGACGTCGACAAGGGTGTGCGGCGCGTAGTGTACCGCATCGACCACGGTGATGGCGCCGGCGGCGCGCGCCAAGCGCACTAGCGACGCCACGTCGCTCACGGTGCCCAAAATGTTGGAGGCCGCCCCGATGGCCACGACGCGGGTGCGATCGGAGAGCAGCCGCTCGAGGCCGCCGCTTTCGTGACGATACGTCTCGAGATCGAGCGGCAGCCACTTGAGCACCGCCCCACGCTCCTTCGCCAACGCCTGCCACGGCGCAATGTTCGCGTGATGATCGAGCTCGGTGACGATGATTTCGTCACCGGGCCTGAGCGTGCGTCCAATGGCGCGCGAGATGTGAAAGAGGAGCGTCGTCATGTTCGCGCCGAACGCAATCTCGTTCGCACCGGCACCGAGGAAATCGGCGAGCGTTTCGCGCGCCTGCATGAGCAACGCGTCGGTCTCGGCGCTGGTCGGATACGCCCAGTGCGTGTTCGCGTTGTGATGGAGCAGGTAGTAGGTCATCGCCTCGGCGACGCTCTTGGGCACCTGCGTACCGCCCGGGCCATCGAAATAGGCGACCTGGGCATCGATTTCACGACGGGCCAGCGCGGGGAACTGCGCGCGAATGACGTCGAGGCTGGCGATCGTGGCGTCGCAGTCGGCGGAGACGAGCGTGGTCGACATGGTCAGGATTCCTTGTGGCTGCCAATGATGGCATCGCCCAAGCGCTCCACGACCTGAGCGGCTTCGACGTGGTCGGCCTCGTCGCCGAGTTCGCGGTGGGCCATGCGATACAGCTCCGACGTCAGCTGCAGGAGCGGCGCGACGGTCTGCTGCTCGCGCGCCAGGTCGGCCGCAATGCCGACATCCTTGTCGAGCAGCGCGAGGCGGAACGTACGGGGAAAGGCGCGCGTGAGCACCCGCTCGGGGAAGAGGTTCATGCTCGCGTTGGAGCGTCCACTCGACATGTTGATGACCTCGAGCGCGATATCGGCTCTGACTCCGGCTTTCTCGAGCGCCACGAGCCCTTCGGCGGTACCCCAGATGTGCATGGCCAACAGCGCATTGTTGACGGCCTTGAGCGCGTCGCCCGCGCCGACGCCGCCGCAGTGCACGATCTTCTTGCCGAAGCACTCGAGTATCGGGCGCACCCGCTCGAGCGAGGCCGCGTCGCCGCCCACCATGACGGTGAGCGCGCCCTGCTCGGCCCCCACGACACCGCCCGACACGGGTGCGTCGAGAAAGCCGATGCCGCGTTCGGCCAAGCGAGTCGCCAAGCGCCGCGACGTGGCGGCATCGCCGGAGGTGCAGTCGACCAGCACCGAACCCGCTGGCATCGTCGCCAGCAATCCCTCGGGGCCTTCCAGCAGCGCCTCGACGTCGCGCGAGACCGGCAAGCAGGTGACGACCACGTCACGGTCGCGGGCCGCAGCGGCCGGCGTCGCCGCCACGCGGGCCGCCGCCGACGCGGCAAAGGCTTCGGCCTTGGCGGTCGTGCGGTTCCACACCGCCAAATCGAACTCGGGGCGGGTGAGGTGGCGGGCCATCGGTGTTCCGATGGCACCAAGACCGAGAAAGGCAACGCGAGGCATGCGGAGGGGGGTAAACGTCGGGGCGTGGCGCCGGTTGAAGAGCGATGCGGCTCCATCGAGATTGAAAGATGCCACGTCAACGCATCCTCGTGCAGATCGACGGCCTGCTTTCCATTCATGCCGTTCGAGCCGTCTGGACGGCGCTGGGGGCGGTCCCCGGGGTCGTGGGGGCGGAAGTGACGATGCAGGGGGCGGTGCTGGAGACCGACGGCCCCCTCGACCAGCACCGCCTCGAGGCGGTGCTGGCCATGGCCGGTGTGCAGCTGCGCAGCCTGCACATCGAGAGGGCGTCCCTACCCCTGCTGTAGCGGGGCGGGCACCGGCACAATCGGACCGTCGTCGTCGCTTTGCGCCTCAGGGGTGCCGCACTAACTTGCGCCCAGACCGCTGCCCTCTCTGCCGATGACGCCACGCTCCGACAAAGACCGGCCGCTTGCCGCGCTGATCGTGCCGGACCTGCTCGAGCTGCTCGAGGAGCACCCGGAAAGCATCGGGCCGCAAACGGAAGAAATGCACCCGGCCGACCTCGCCGACGTGGCCGAGGCGCTGCCGGAGGCGCAAGTACGTGCGTTTCTGGCGGCGCTCCCGCGCGAGCGGGCGGCCGAGGTGCTCGAGTACCTCGACGAAGATCTGCGGACGCAGGTGCTCGAGGAGCTGCCCGCCGGCGAAGCCGCCGAGATCGTCGCCGAGATGGACCCCGACGAGCGCGCCGATGCGCTGGAAGAGCTCGACGAGGAAACGGCCGACGAGATTCTGCAGGAGCTCGAGCCGGAAGAGAAGGCGGAAACGGAACGGCTGTTGCAGTACGACCCGTATACCGCCGGCGGTCTGATGACCACGGAATTCGTGTCGGTGCTGGAAACGCTCACCGTGGAAGAGTCACTGCGCGGCGTGCGCGCGATGGCCCGTGGTGGCCGTCGCGAAGCGATGTACACGATCTACACCGTCGATGACACCGGTCGTCTGTGCGGGGTCCTGTCGTTGCGCGAGCTGCTCGCGGCTCCCGAGGGGACGCGCATCAGTGAGCTCGCGTGGAGCGAAGTCGTGAGCGTGTCGCCCGACATGCTGCAGGAAGAGGTCTCGCAGATCACGTCCAACTACGACCTCGTGGCGTTGCCGGTGGTGGACGTGAACAAGCGCCTGCTCGGCGTGGTGACCGTCGACGACGTGATCGACGTCATCCAAGAAGAGCAGACCGAAGACGCGCAGAAGTTCGGTGGCATGGAGGCGCTCGAAGAGCCCTACATGCAGATCTCGCTCTGGCAGAACGTGCGCAAGCGTGGCGGGTGGCTGGCCATTCTCGCCGTGAGCGAGATGGTCACGGCATCGGTCATGGTGCGCTACGAAGGCGAGCTGTCGCGGGTGATTCTGCTGTCGCAATTCATTCCGCTCATCATGAGCTCCGGCGGCAACTCCGGATCGCAGGCCACGTCGCTGATTATCCGCGCGATGGCCCTTGGGGAAGTGCGCCTGTCCGACTGGTGGAAGGTGGTGCAGCGCGAACTGCCCGCCGGTCTCATTCTGGGGTTGATGCTGGGCACGCTCGCGGCGGCGCGTATTTCGCTGTGGGAGCTACTTGGCTTCTATGACTACGGACCGCACCATTTCCGGCTCGCGCTCACGGTGGGGATGACGCTGGTGGGTATCGTCACCATCGGCTCGCTCACCGGTTCCATGCTGCCGTTCATGCTCCGACGGTTCGGTTTTGACCCCGCGAGCGCATCGGCACCGTTCGTGGCCACGCTGGTCGACGTGTCGGCCATCAGCCTCTACTTCAGCGTAGCGTACCTCATGCTGCGCGGAACGCTGCTCTGAGCGAACTGTCCAGCCAAGCGCCTCCGGCGTTGGCGCCCTCCCGCCACGCGATCTGGCGCGGCACGCTGGCCGTGGTGTTCAGTGCCTGCTGTTTCGGGTCGATCTCGCCGCTCACGGTGGTGGCGACGGGCCACGGCATGGCACTCGAGAGCATTCAAACATGGCGCTACTGTGCCAGTGCGGTCGTGCTCGTGGGCATCGGATTGGTGGTGAAGCCGCCGCCCCCTGCAGCCGGGCTCGGTCCGTGGTATCGGCCGCGTACGCTCGTTCTGGCCGGCAGCGGACAGGCGCTGGTGGCGACGCTGGCGTTGGCGGCGCTGCGCTGGCTCCCGGCAGCGACGGCGAGTTTCTTGTTCTATACGTATCCGGCGTGGGTGACGATCATGACCGCGCTGCGGGGGCACGAGCCGCTCGACCGAACGCGCCTCGTGGCGCTCGCGCTGGCATTGGGTGGCATCACGGCGATGGTCGGTGCGCCCGACGCGGCGTCGCTCTCCCCCGTCGGGCTCGTGATCATTCTCTCGGGGGCGCTGGTCTACGCCTTGTACATTCCCCTACTCAGCGCCTTGCAACGGGGCCGCGATGCGCTCGACGTGTCACGCGCCATTGCCGTTGGCGGCACGGTCCTCTTTGCCACCTGGTCGCTGAGCAGCGGGACGCTGTTCGAGATTCCCGACATGGTGGCGCTTGGCGCGAGTCTGCTGCAGGGCCTGTTGTCGGCGGGCTCGTTCCTAGGGTTTCTGGCGGGGCTCAAGGTGCTGGGCAATGTGCGGACCGCCATTACCAGTACGGTGGAGCCGTTCTGGACGACCATGCTGGGGGTGGTACTGCTGGGGCAGAGCGTTGGTACTGGCACGATCATCGGTGGGATCGCCATCATGGGGGCGGTGCTGTTGCTGCAGCGCCCGGTGGCGGCCGCACGCGTTCGGTCGTCCGTCAGCGGGCAGTAGGCGGCCGAACGCAGCACGACGCGCACGCTGCTGAACGCCACGGAACACCATCGAACGACACCGAACGACACCGTCCGGCGCATGGCCGGCGCATTCACCAAGACAGGTAGCGATGGCAAAGATTCTGGTCACGGGCGCCGCTGGCTTCATCGGGTATCACACGAGCGAGCGCCTGCTGGCGCGCGGTGACGACGTCGTCGGGCTCGACAACATCAACGACTATTACGATCCCACGCTCAAGGAGGCGCGCCTCGCCCGCCTGCAGCGGCAACCCGGATTCCGTTTCGTGCGGATGGAGCTGGGTGACCGGAGTGGGCTGGAGATGCTCTTCCGCGAGGAGCGATTCGACAAGGTGATTCACCTCGCCGCCCAGGCGGGCGTGCGCTACTCGCTCACGAATCCGCACACGTACATCGACAGCAACCTCGTGGGCTTCCTGCATATCCTCGAAGGATGCCGTCACCATGGTGTGCAGCACCTCACCTACGCGAGCTCGTCGAGCGTGTACGGCGCCAACACGGCCATGCCGTTCTCGGTGCACCAGAACGTCGACCACCCGGTGTCGCTGTATGCGGCCACCAAGAAGGCCAACGAGCTCATGGCGCACACCTACAGCCATCTGTACGGGCTGCCCACCACCGGCTTGCGTTTCTTCACCGTGTACGGCCCGTGGGGACGCCCGGACATGGCGCTCTTTCTCTTCACCAAAGCCATTCTCGACGGGAAGCCCATCGATGTATTCAACCATGGCAAGATGCGCCGCGATTTCACGTACATCGATGACATTGTCGAAGGCGTGATTCGGACCAGTGATCACACCGCGCAACCCAATCCGGCGTGGAACTCCGACCATCCGAATCCGGCCACGAGCAAGGCGCCGTATCGCATCTACAACATCGGCAACAACAATCCGGTGGAGCTCATGCACCTCATCGAGACGCTCGAGCAGGCGCTGGGGCGTATTGCAGAGAAGCGCATGTTGCCGTTGCAGATGGGCGACGTACCGGCCACGTATGCCGACGTCGAAGCGCTCGTCCAGGATGTGGGCTTCGCGCCGCAAACGCCCATTGAGACGGGCGTGCAACGGTTTGTCGCGTGGTACCGCACCTACTTCAACATCGGCGACTGATCCGGTGGGCCACCCGGTTTGCCGGGCGGCGGTTCGTTACCAGTACAGTGCCATCGCGCGCGTTCCGCCGGGGCCCATCACCAGAGCCGGCCCCGGCAACCGCACGGCGTGCAGCAGTTGCTTGGCGTGCACCCACACCGGATGGTTTCCCGGTAGACGCGACGCGTCGAGATCGAGTCCGACGACGTATTCGGCCGGTCCCCCTGCGCCCATGCCACGACGACCGCCCGACACACGTAGCGCCGACGGCCAGTATGGCGCAGCAGCGCGCGGCAGCAGATCGTGCACGTTGGCCGACAGCCACACCGTCTGACTGGCGTAGTCGTACTTGGCGCCACGCGGGCCGCGGCGACGGAACAGACTGCGCGACGTGGTGGAGAAGGACGGCGTGACGCGGTCGAACATGGGGAACAACGACGGCCTCGCGCCAACGGACGCGGCTTCCTCGGCGGGCCCTTCGGCACGGCCGGACTGCGCAACGGCCACGTCGGGGGGCAGCACCATCGCCGCGCCGACCACCGCAGCCATCACCGCCGCCTGCCGTATCCTTCGCCCGTCTCCGATCTGCGTGCGCATGTGCTCTCTCCAAAGGGGTCACCGACTTCGCTGTCAGCACCCCTCGCCACTGCAACGGACAGGCCACGTATGGCCGGGCTCGTCACGCCGTACGAGGCGTCACCTGGGAAAGCAGTCGCTGGACGCCGCTCAGCAGCGCCGACCCGGACGGTGACAGCGTAGTCGACAATGCCGACGGTACGAGCCCGCTGCGTGACGACGTCACCCAGCGTCCCACGCTGTTCGCATACGGGCCCCATGCAACCGCGCCACCATCAGCAGGCGAATCTGTTGCAGAACCGCAACAGGGTGAGCGCCCGGTCCACGCTTGGCAGGCTAGCGCCGTCGCTTGGCGCCGCGGCCAAAGGTGAAGAACGCGAAGCCCACGACGAAGACGGTCGCAAAGCCGAGCCACTGCAGCGCGTACGACAAGTGAGGACCGTCGGTCACCGTAGGCGCCGGGACCCGGGTGGGCCTGGTGATGTCCTGCATAACCGTGTCCCCAACCGCCAGCAGAATGAAGGGAGCAACCGGACGCCCCATCAGGGCGGCGATGGTGTCCCGATCCAGCAGTCGCATAGCGCGCGGTGACGACTGCATGCGGGCCTGCCCCGGTTTGGGCGGAGGAAACTCCGTGAGCAGCGCATCGAGGCGAAGCGTATCCGCCTCGCGCGCCTTCTCGAAATCGACCGTCCGGCCGTCTGCGGCGTAGAGATACCCACGCAGCACGATGATGGCCGTGTCCCCCCAGCTGCCGTCGAGCGGGCGCACCGGCGTCAGGAGATACACGCCCGGCGAGCCGTTCTGCGATCGCGTGGCATGGACAAGCTCGCGCGAATACTCGGCCACGCCCTGCACCGCCACACGACGCCAATGCGTCGCACTCGTATCCTGCCCCTGCAGCGCCGCCAACGTCAGCGGCGGTTGTGCGCCGCGCGAAGACACGATCGCGTTCTGCGTGCGACGTTGCTGCAGTCGGTCGAGCTGCCAGAGTCCCAACCGCACACACACCGCCGCCGTCATCGCCGTCAACACCCCAAACACGATGGTCGTGCCGCGGGTACTCATGACGGCGAATCGCTCGGCGTCTCAGGGTTGGCGCTTGGTGCATCGGGGGGGCGCTTCGCCGCACGTGCCGATCGCGGTTCCTTCGTTGCCGCCGGCGTTGGCGCCTCAGTCCCCAGCGCCGCTGCCGGTGGGCGACGCGTGCGCGTGCGCGGACGCGGACGATCATCCGCACGCGGCGACGCCGACACCAGCGGTGCCTTCGACGCCTTCGGGGTCGCCGACTCCTTCGGCGCCTTCCGTGTCTTGGTCGGCTTGGCCAGCTTCTCCGCCTTTACCGCTCCGGCGACCTTCGGCGGTTTGGCTGGCTTCGGCGCTTTTGCCGCTTTTGCCGCTTTTGCCGCTCTTGGCGCTTTTGGCGCTTTTGGCGCTTTTGCGGGCTTCTCCTGCTTCTTCGCCTTCTCCTTTGTGCCGCGCTGCTCGCCCTTCGCGCGAGCAGACGCCAACGGCGCGCTCGCCTTCGACGCGTCATCCACCGAAGGCAGCGGCGGCAACGACTCCGGCGCGAGCACCAACATGCTCAGTGGGGGCAGCGACACCGTGAACGACTGCTCAAAGCCATGGTACGGCACGGCTTCTGTATCGGCGTGCGCGTCCACGGGGTAATCGCTCCCGCCAAACTGCGGGGCATCGGAATTGAGCACCACCCGATAGCGGGTATGCTCCGGTGCACCCAATCGATACGCAGGGCGCGGCACGGGGGTGAGATTGAGCACCACGACGGCGTGATCGCGTCCATCGAAGCGCGCATAGGAGTACACCGACTGCTCCTTGTCGGCGACATCGATCCAGCGGAAGCCGGCCGGTTCATAATCGGCACGCCACAAACACGGCTGTTCGCGATACAGCGCACTGACGGCGGCGACGTACTCCAGAAGCCCACGACGCCGCGGATCTTCGAGCAAGGGCCACTCGAGACCGACATCGTGATTCCACTCGTGCACCGGGCCAAGCTCCGTCCCCATGAAAAACAGCGACTTGCCGGGACGCGTGACCGAGTACCCGATGAGCGTGCGCAGGTTGGCGAGCTTCTGCCACATATCCCCCGGCATCTTCTCGACCATCGAGCGCTTCAGGTGCACCACCTCGTCGTGCGAGATGGGATTCATGAAGTGTTCGCTGTACTCGTACCACATGGCGAAGGTGAGCTTGTCGTGCGCGCCTTTCCGGAAGAACGGGTCGATCTTGTAGTAGTCGAGGGTGTCGTGCATCCAGCCCATGTTCCACTTGAACGTGAAACCGAGCCCCCCCTCCGTGATCGGCCCCGTCACCTTGGGCCACGCCGTACTCTCCTCGGCCACGGTGACGACACCGGGATGCAGCGACTGCACCGCGTGATTGAGCTGCTTGAGAAACGCCATGGCTTCGAGGTTCTCGCGGCCACCGTAGCGGTTGCGCAACCACTGCCCTGCTTCACGGCCATAGTCGAGATACAGCATCGACGCCACGGCATCGACGCGCAGACCGTCGAGGTGGAACTCCTCTATCCAATACAGCGCGTTCGCCACCAGGAAATTCCGCACCTCGTGGCGCGCATAGTTGAAGATATGCGTTCCCCACTCGGGGTGATCGCCGAGCCGCGGATCTTCGTGCTCGTAGCACGCGGTGCCATCGAAGCGACGAAGTGCCCAATCGTCTTTCGGAAAATGTGCAGGCACCCAATCGAGCAGCACCCCGATGCCGGCCTCGTGCAGGGTGTCGACGAGAAAACGGAAATCATCGGGCGAGCCGAAGCGCGACGTGGGCGCATAGTAGCCCCCAACCTGATAGCCCCACGATCCGCCAAACGGATGTTCCTGCACCGGCAGCAGCTCCACGTGCGTGAACCCCAATCGACGCACGTGCTCGGCCAGGCGCGGCGCGATCTCGGTGTACGTCAGCAGGCGATTGTCCTCGCCGCGCATCCACGACCCCAGATGCACCTCGTACACCAGCATCGGCTCGCGCAACGGCTCACTCTCTCCTCGCTGTGCCAGCCAACTGCCGTCGTGCCACGTGTATTCACTGCGTCCCTGCACGATCGACGCAAAGCCCGGCGATTGTTCGAGCTTGAACGCATACGGATCGGTCTTCACCCGCAGCGTTCCCGTGCGCGTGAGGATCTCGTACTTGTAGAGCGTTTCCGCCCCGATGCCTGGCACGAACAGTTCGAAGACCCCGCTGCCGCCAAGTGCCCGCATGACATGCGCACGGCCGTCCCACGCGTTGAAGCTGCCGATGACACTCACCCGCGCCGCATTGGGCGCCCACACCGCGAACGCCGTGCCCTCGACACCGTCCACCGTGCACGGATGCGCGCCGAGCTTCTCCCACAGGCGCAGGTGGCGCCCCTCGTTGAAGAGGTGCAGGTCCATGTCGCCGAGCGTGGGCAGAAAGCGGTATGGATCGTCCTGCTCCTGCTCCACGCCATCCGCGCCGGTGATACCAAGGCGATAGCGCAGCGGCAACGAGCGATCGGAGAGGAACGCCGTGTAGATGCCGTGGGCGTCGCGCTCCATGGGCACATCACGCTCGCCGAGCATGAGTCGGACGGCGGACGCGAGTGGCTGAAACACGCGCACGACCACGCCACGAACGCCGTCGACTTCGGCGTCGTGCGCTCCCAACAGGTCGTGCGGGTGCATGGACTCGCCACGCACCAATCGGAGCGCGGACTCGGCGGACATGGGATGCACGGAAGACGGGGTCATCCGACAAATGTAGGGGACGACAGGCGCCCGTGGTGGGGGCGTCAGCATCGAACTGGTCTCAAAAGAGCGACGGCTGGTCGCCCATCACCGACGGATCAACGGTGGGCACTCCGAGCCGCTCCTGGAGCATTCGCACCGACGCCGGCGCATGCCCCGCGAAGTGATTGTTCACGAACCCGAACACCTCGCGAACCTGTCCCTGCAGAATCGGGATCATGCGAGCCCAGGCGTCGAGCTCGGCGGTGCGGTCGGCCTGCAGGAGGGAATAGTCGACGATCTGGCGATCGGGTCCCATCCATCTCCGGTAGGCGAAGTCCGCCGTCGGATGCGCACACAGCTTGAGCAGCCACTCACGCGGGATCCACCGTCCGTCGCTGAGTGCCATGGCCACTCCATGCTGCCGTAGCAGCTCGAGCACACGCCGCCTTACCCAGCCTTGCTGCCGGAACTCCACGGCAAAGCGCACGTCGGATGGAAGCTTCTCGAGAAACGCCGCGAAGGGTGCGCCTTCTGCGGGCGCGAAGTCAGGTCCACACTGGATGAGCACGGGCCCAAGCCGTGACCCTAGCTCACGCATGCGGTCGACGAATGCCATGAGCAGGTCATCGCAGTTCACGAACCGGCGCTCGTGTGTGATTTCCTGTGGCAGCTTGCACGCGAACACGAACCGTTCCGGCACGCGCGAGGCCCATCCGCGCACCGTGCTGCTGGGCGGAATGGCATAGAAGGTGGAGTCGATCTCTACGACATCGAACGCCCGGGCAAACGTGCGCAGGAAGTCCGCGGGCCGCGTTCCCTCGGGATAGAAGGGGCCAACCCACGCGGGATAATTCCACCCTTGGGTGCCCAACCGAAGTGAGGGCGTGGCTGCTGGTGCGCGCGCGGACATGACGAACAGTGTGATCAAGACACAGACCAATGTCCACCGCTCGTCGATCGCAGCGCGCCTCGCGCTCACGGACGGCACCACGGTGCCGTTCGTCCCGCAACACGGCGTCCGGAACCAGACGTGACACCGCGACACCTCCGTGCCGTATCCAAGGCATACAGGCCGCACGGCAGCCTACGGATGTATCCACGCCGTGTCACCCGCATCGGGAGTTCCAATGATTCGAGTCCTCATCGCTTCGGCCGCCGTTGTGCTTTCTTCTTCGGTGGCATCCGCTCAAACGTTTGCCAATCCCGCCCGCGCTGCTGCGGTACCCGCAGCGACCGGACGTGCGCTGCTATCGCCTGAAGAGCATATCGAGCTCGCCCGCAGCGCTGTCGCGTCCGGCGACTTCGATGCGGCACGCCGCGAATACCTCTCGGCCGTCACGCTCGATCGCGCAGCCGGCCGACTCCCTACGGAGTCCACCATGGGACTCGTGCAGATGCTCTACGCGCAGTCGTACACCCGCGAAGCGTCGCATATGCTCGACCTCTTGGCCAACGAGGCGGCGCAGCGCAGTGACGTAGAAACAGAGGCACGGGCGCGCGCCGATGCCCTGTGGCTCAAGGCCGGGGACGGACGGCGGGCACAGGCGCGCGAAGACGCCACCCGTCTTCGGACCCTCATCAAACAGGGAGTGCTGTCGGCAGACACACAGCGATACGTCGCATCCCGCTTCCGCTAACCCTTTCCGGAACACGAAGCATGCTCGCACTGACGATCCTCGCACTGGCGGCGGCGACGCAATTCACGCCGTCCGCAGTCGATCTCGGCCGCTCCCGCGAAACCCGACGTCCCGTTTCGGCGCCGGCGGTGCCGGTGTCTCCTCGCGACAGCGCGCTGATGCACCTCGAACGTGCGCGCGTGGCTGAGGTAGCCCGCGACCTCTTCTCAGCGCACACGGAATACTCAAAGGCCATGTGGCTGCAGCGCAGCGCCGGCGTCCTCGCGGTCGATGCCTCGTATGGTGCAGCCACGGTACTGGTGCAACTCAAGCGGTACCGCGAGGCGGCTGATGTCCTCGACCAGCTCGCCGCCGACGCCAATCTGTTGGGCGATGCCGAAACCGAAGCCCGTGTGCTCCTCGACGTGGTTGCGGTGAAGTCCAAGTACCATCGCCGTGCCGCGGCTCGTCAGGATGCGCTGCGTCTGCGGGCGCTGCTTTACGACGAGCGCCTGACCGGTGACACGCGACGTTTGGTCAAGGCGCGTCTCTCCTGACCGAGCAGACGGATCGCTGATGTGCATCAGCGATACGTCTCGAAGAACCCGCGTCCGGTCCCACTCAGTGGTACACCGCGCACGCGGCCACGTAATCGGGCCTCACCGGCCATCTGCACGAACCATGGCCGCGCGAGTCCACGGGCGTAGTTGCCCTCGCCGCGCTCGGCAAGCCCGATGCGGGTATCGGTGGCGACGGCATCATCGATGGTAAGCGACAGCTGCAGCGTATCCTGACCACGCACATCGAACAGTTCGGCGGAGGCCGGTACCGTGAGTGGGCCGGCCGCGGTCCGTACGGTGCGGGCATCGTGGTACCGCACGACGCGCGGTCGGAAGAGCGCGAGGAAGCCGCGTGCGTCGGTGACATACACGAACAGCGGCGACGCACTGCCCGCCGTATCCTCCGGCGTGACGCGTCCGTACAGCAGCGTATAGGCGCCGGCGCGTGTGGCGCCCCACTCCCACGTCACGCCACGCCATCCGCCCCAATTGTGGTCGTGATACGCCTGCGCATGGTCGTAGCGATCGCACCGACCGGCCACACAGATGGAGCCACTCGCCGTAGCGCGCAGTCCGGGTACGGCGTAGCCCGATGTGAAGTCCCCGCTCACGAGGGTGGCGCCGGGGAACTCCACTCGTGGCGCCGGCGTGACCACCAGATCGAGCGTCAACTGCGCGCCTGTGCCCGCCTCCCGGCCGACAGATTTGAGTGCATACCGCCCATCGGGGAGCACGGAGACGCTGCCCTCACCGATGCGTACGTCGGCATCGCGTGTACTGAATCGTACCTGCTCACGCGTCACGTTGGTCACGAAGCGGCGGGGCGCCTTGTCGCGTTCATGCAGCGTGACGAGGAGTTGACCGCCCCACCGCTCGCCTCGCACGTCGCCACCGACCAGGAAGGTGATGAAGGCCCACTTCGTCGCGTCCGGTGACAGCACGTTGAAGTAGTGCCACTCGCCCCACGAATCGGCGTTGGCCATGCCCTCGGTGGGGCGGTGAAAACGATCGACGTCGTGGCGCAGTTCGGCGTCGGTGGGACGCATCCACCGCGTATCGCCGGCATCGTCGTTCCACGCGCCCTGCGAAATAGTCGGCATGGCATCCAGCTGTCGTGTCGCCGACGGAACCTCGCCGGACGCGCGCACCGGATGCTCGACACCGTCTGCCGTGGTCACATACAGCAGCTTGCCTTCGAGCTGTGGTGCGGCAATGCGCACCGCGTCCGCGAGACGCGGTGCGCTGAGCACTTGCCGGTGCACGAAGCGCGCGTTGGGTACCGAGAAAAACAGACCGCCAAGCCCGCCGGTGGTGAGCATCTCGATGTCGATGCCTTCGGGGAGCACGGTAATCTGTCCGCCGCCGACCAGTCGCTCCTGACTGGCCTGACGGACCATGGCTTCACCGACCGCCAGCAACACGATCATCACCCCAACCCCCACGCCGAAGCCACCGCAGAGCAGCAGCGCACGCCACGGGCGAGACGTGACGGTGCGCCACGCCAACAGCCAAGACGTTGCCAGGCGCCACGCGTTCACGCTGGTGAATTCCTGGTGTCGCTGGCCACGCGGCCGTCGAGCAATCGAATGACGCGTTGGGCGGTATTGGCGACGACCGTGTCGTGCGTGACGAAAACCAGTGTCGTGCCGTCGCGATGCAACTGACCGAACAGCTGCAGCAAGCGCTCGCCAGTCTCGGCATCGAGTTCACCGGTGGGCTCGTCCGCCAGCAGCATGGCCGGTTCGTTCGCGAGCGCGCGCGCAATCGCCACGCGCTGCTGTTCGCCACCGGACAGTTGCGTGGGTCGATGACGGCGGCGATCGCCGAGTTCCACATACCCCAGCAACTCCGCCGCACGCGCCCGTCGTGCCGATTTGGCCATCCCCGCTTCCGCGAGTGGCAGCTCGACGTTCTCGAGTGCCGACAACGTGGGCATCAGATAAAACCGCTGAAAGACGAACCCGATGTGGCGCAAGCGGAACGCCGTCGCCTCGGCGTCGTTGAGCGTCGCCGTGTCGCGCCCATTCACGAAGACACGCCCCGTGCTCGGCACATCGACCGCGCCAAGCAGATGCAGCAGGGTGCTCTTGCCACATCCCGACGGACCCGTAATGGCCGCGAACTCACCGCGCGCGATCGTGAGGTCGATGCCGCGCACCGCGTTCACCGTGGCGTCCCCCATGGTGTAGCTGCGCACCACCTGCTGGCACCGAATGACGTGGTCGCCCTCGGGCAACCGGAGTGTGTCAGCCAACGGCATCCTCTCGGAGCGAACGAACAATGGGGATCGAAGCCGCGCGCCACGCCGGTACCAAGCCGGCGAGCGTGCCGGACACCAGGAGCAGCGCGAGCGATTTCCACGCGGCTTCCGGACTCCACAAGAAGAAGTCGAACGCGGCGGGCAACCCTGGAAAGTCCCGAAGGATGCCGTTGAGCCACTTGGCCGTAACGAGGCCGAGGACCAACCCGCCGGCAATGCCCGCACTGCTCATGAAGAATCCTTCGAGAAACACCTGACGGAGCACGCCGCCCTTCTGTGTGCCGATGGCACGCAGCACGGCGATCTCGCCCCGACGTTCGTTTACCGACAACGTGACGAGGGTCGCGACGAGCAGGAATCCAATGCCGAGGCTGATGGCCCCCAAGACGAAGGCCAATTGGCGAAAGTACGACAGGCGTTCCTCCACCTGTCGGATCGCGGTCTCGGTACTGATGGCGGTGACCCGCGGCTGCGTGGTGGCAATCCACGTGCGCACCGCCTCGACACTCGCGGAATCCCCACGGCGCGATTCGGCCATGGCGACCGACATGCGATCACGGAACTCCGGCCCCAGCAGCGCGCGCACGTCCTGCAGCGGCAGCGCCATGACCGGCGTCTCGGCAGGCACATAAAAGAAGCGCGCATCGCCAACGAGTACGACGACGCGCGAACGGCTCGCAGTGCGGAGTTGGGCGTTGAGCCCCGTGGCCACGGCGAGCGTATCGCCCAGCTGCTTGCCGCTGCGCAGCAGGAAGGCGCGGTTCACCACGGCCGGGAGTGGTGTCGTGCGCGCAACACTGTCCTGCGGCGCCGGCAGATCGCGCCCGGCGTCGAGTACGTAGTCACCCTGTACATCCTGCTCGAGCCCGAGTGCAAACACCGAGGGAAAGCGGTTGCCGGGGAGCGCCAGCGTGGCGCCCAGCGCGGGACTCACCGCCTTGATGTCGGGATTGGCACGCAGCGCGGCTACGATACCGGTGGCGCCGTCGATCGTGGCTTCGCTGTCGAAGGGGAGCGTACCCTTGGGAGCCACCCGCAGCTGATAGCCGCGCGTGAGCAGCAGCGTACGGAACGACTCGCGCATACCAGTGGCCAGCATGACCATATCGAGCAACAGCGCCGCGGCCACGGCAATACCGAGCATGGCGAGCAGCGTGCGCGCGGGGTTCCGTCGCAACGTGGCGACCGCGAGCGTGATGCGCATGCTCATGTATCGATACCCATGCGCTATCGCCCCATGAGCGTCAGCGGTGGCGTGCGCACCAGTCGCCACGCCGCCAGGGCCCCCGCACCAATACCCAGTGCGAGACTGGTGAGCGTGGCGAACGCGAAAATCTCCGGCGTGAGTAACGCAAAGAGCAGCGGCGTGCGGTACACCTCCTGGAAGTGCGCGTTCACGATGATGCTGGCGATCCACCCAATGGCCGCACCGATCACGCTGCCAATGATCGAGACGAGCGCGGCCTCCATGACGATCGCGCGCACCACCGTGCCCTGCGAAATCCCCATGAGCCGGAGCGCCGCGATATCACGCCGGCGTTCCTCGACGCTCAGCAACAGCAGGCACAACAGAAACACGGCGCTCGCCACCACCGTGATGAGCCCAATGGCCGTGTGAAAGCGCTCGACCACGCGAAAGGTGCGCGAACTCTGCACCGCGACATCGGCGGACTTGTGCGCGCGAAAGCCGAACGCCACGTGATTGATGCGCGCGATCGCGGAATCGACCGACACGGCGTCCGGTACCCCGACGGCGAAGCGGTCGACCCGATCGTCCAGACCGAGCAGCGCCTGCAGATGATCGACGTGCGTGCGAATGCGATACTCGCGCCGTGCCACTTCGGCGGGATCGGCCTTGCGTTGGAACACCGCGTCGACGCGCACACTGTCGCCGGGCATGCCGGGCTTTCCCGACAGCCGTACGATACTGCCCGGGCGCAGCCCCAGATCCTCGGCCATGCGGGCATCGACCGCGATGCCGCGTACCGTCGGGGCACGACGGCCGTAGGTGGGCGACAGCGACGTGTCGGTCTGTGCAGCGGCGGTGGCCGTGGCGGTCATGCCGGACAGTACCAGCAATGCGCCTGCGGCGGACAGCCGCGACAGGCGGCGCGTGATCATCGTTGCGGCTCCCCGCGCGCGATCAGCGGGATGATTTGCGTGTGCGGGAACGGCCCGCCGGCGCGGCCGTGTCGGCCACATTAGGCGTGGCATCGGTAGCCGGCAACGTGCGGACCACAGGCGCAGAAGCAGAAGTTGGAAACGGCATCGACTCCACCAACACCTGAGCCGCGAGATTGGGTCCCACGACGGGCTCCTGGCCCGACACGCGGAGCGTCATCGGCCCGTCGAACGGGGCACGATGAATGAGCGTGATTTCGGCGCCGGGCTGCAGGGCGATGCCTGCCAGATACCGCAGCAGCGAGGGATCCTTGTCGCTCACCCGTACCATGCGGGCGTGCTCGCCGACGGCGAGGTCGGCCAGCGTACGATGCCGCCGTTCATCGACGACGCCGTCCGCCGTGGGAATGGGGGCCCCATGCGGGTCCGCCGTTGGGTTTCCCAACGCCGCCGCCATCCGATCGATGAGCTCGTCGGAGGCGGCATGTTCGAGGCGTTCCGCTTCATCGTGGACACGATCCCACGCGTAGCCGAGGACGCTCGTGAGATAGCTCTCGAGAATGCGATGGCGACGAATGGTGCGGAGCGCCGCCCGACGCCCCAACGAGGTGAGCTGCACGCCGCGATACGGCACATGATCGAGATAGCCCTGCGACGCGAGCCGACGGATCATCCCCGTGACGGACGCCGGTGCGACCCGCAAGGCATTCGCGACCTCCGACGTGGCGGCCGCGCCGAAGCGCGTCTCCAGTTCGTAAATCGCCTTGAGATAGTCTTCGACCGGCTCGGTCAGGATCGGCGGGGCGCTGGGTTCGGACATGCCCAAAAATCAGCGGATGCGACCGTCAACGGGACCCCGAACCATCAAGACCGGGACCATGGTACGATGCCGTACGCCGTTGGCCGTGGTGCCATAGAGCACATCCTGCAGGCCACGATGGCCGTGCGTCGCCATGGCGATGAGATCGCACTGCTCGCGATCGGCGGCTGCGGAGATTTCCGCCGCCGGATCGCCCGCGGCCAGGATCGATTCGGCTTCGAACCCTTCCCCCCGCAACGTGGCGCACAGCCCCTCGATGTAATCGCGGTCGACCCGCATCTCCTCCGACTCACGCAGCTTGAGCGACCGCTGATTGCGCGCGGCCCACCCGTCGGCGACGTGAATGAGCACGATGGACGAGTGACAGAGACCCGCCAACTGCCGCACGTGCGCGAGAATCACCTGATCGTACGACGAATGCTCGAGTGGCACCAGAATGCGGCGATACATCAGGCGATCCACCCGCCGATGGTCTGCACGAGCAGCCATACGTTGAGCGCGGCGATGATCGACGCCACCGAATAGGCGGCCACGCGCAACGGCAGTGAGTTGGCAAACTCGCCCATCTTGACGCGGTCTGAGGTGAATTGCACGAGCGGGAAGACGGCAAAGGACAGCTGCAGCGACAGAATGACCTGACTGAACACGAGCAGCTTGGCCGTGCCACTCTCCCCGTAAACTATCGCCACGATGGCCGCCGGCACGATGGCAATGGCGCGCGTAATGAGTCGGCGCAGCCACGGACGGATGCGGAGATTGAGGAACCCCTCCATCACGATCTGTCCGGCCAAGGTCCCGGTGAGCGTCGAGTTCTGCCCCGACGCGAGCAGCGCGAGGGCGAAGACGGCACTCGCGCCGCCCACGCCGAGCAACGGCGTGAGGAGCTTGTAGGCGTCCTGAATTTCCGCGACCTGCGTGTTGCCGGTGCGATGGAACGTCGCGGCGGCCACGATGAGAATGGCCGCGTTGATGAACAGGGCGAACGTGAGCGCGATCGTCGAATCGAGAAACGCAAAACGCACCGCCTCCCGCTTGCCCTCGGTGTTCTCCGCGTACTTGCGCGTCTGCACGATGCTCGAATGCAGATACAGGTTGTGTGGCATAACGGTGGCGCCCAGAATGCCGATCGCGATGTAGAGCATTTCGGGATTCTTCACGATCTCGCTCGTGGGCACGAAGCCACGCGCGACGGCGCCAAGGTCGGGGCGCGAGATCACCAACTCGAACAGGAAGCAACCGCCGACCACGGCGATCAGCGCAATGACCATCGCTTCGAGCAATCGGAAGCCTTTGTTCTGCAACAGCAACACGATCATGACGTCGAAGGCCGTGATCGCGATACCAACGGGAAGCGAAATCCCGAAGAGCAGATTGAGCGCAATGGCGGTACCGATGACCTCCGCCAGGTCGCACGCGGCAATGGCCAGCTCACAGAGCACCCACAACACCAACCCGGTCTGCCGCGAGTAATGATCGCGACAGGCCTGCGCGAGGTCGCGACCGGTGACGATGCCCAGCTTGGAAGCGAGCCCCTGCAGGAGCACCGCCATGAGATTCGACAGCAGAATGACCGACAGCAGCGTGTAGCCGAACCGCGACCCGCCGGCGAGATCAGTGGCCCAGTTGCCGGGGTCCATGTATCCGACGGCCACCAGATAGCCGGGCCCGGCAAAGGCGAGCAGCTTGCGGAACCATCCCGTGCCATGCACCTCGACGGAGCGGTGCACCTCGGCCAGCGACGGCGCGAGGCGGGCCCGCCGCCAGCCAGGGGCGACGACGGCGGAGGTGGAGTCTACAGAATCCGCTTCAGAATTGGGTAATGCCATCTTTGCATTTTAGGCTACCCTAAACCCTCTGGCAAGCGCCCGAGCCCCGCGATGCTCGGACAGGGCCCGTCCCGCGCTGGCTATTGCTTCGCCGCCACTCCATCGCGGCGAGGATCGGCGACCCCGATGCGTATGCCATTGGGGCGCACAAGAACAGCGTGCACGCCACCCATGGTGATATCAGCCACCCGGCTCACGGGTCGGTAGCCGCGCGTCACGAGCGCCTGGTACACCGGCATGTCGAACCCCGGCTCCACCTCGACGTCTTTCTGGGTCGCCGACGTGTAGATGCGAGGCGCGGCAATGGCGGTCCATGGATCCTCGCCGAATGCGAGCGTGCGCAACGTGACCTGCACGATGGACGGCTGGATGTACTGGGATCCTGCGGCACCGATCACGAGACGCACGTCATTCCCCTTCAGGATCATCGTGGGCGACATCGTGCTGATCGCATAGCGATTGGGGCCACGCGTACGCGCGTCGAGATTCGACGCCGACGAATTGAGCCAGAAGCCCTCGGTATACACCCCCGACCCGAACAGCACGCCAACCGTCGTCGTCGCCGAGACCGCGTTCCCGCGCGCGTCGACAATGGACAGGTGCGACGTAAGGCCCTGTCCGTCCTCGGGGCGCGCTGACGCCTCGGCGTCGTCGCCAGGCGAGGGACGCGACGCGACCGCCGCAGGGTACGGGTTGAACCGGCCGCACGCGTCTGGCACCGCGACACTGTCGAACGCCCAGGCATCGCCCGCCACGACCGTGTCTGGCAGCGCACCACCAACGAGGCCCGCGCGCTGCTGCGCAAAGCCAGGCATTGAGCTGCCACGCGCCGGCACGCGCACCGCCAGCGGATCGCCGCGCCAGCGACTGGCATCCGCATTGGCCAGGCGCAGGATGTCTGCCATCTTCACCACCGCCTCGGGGTGCGACGTAAGGCCTCCTGCCGCCGTCACCCCCGAAAACTCGGCCATCTGCAGCATTTCCAGCACCGACGTGCCGCCCATTGGCGGTGGGGCGCCGAGGACCGTGTAACCACGCCAGGTGGTGCACAATGGACGCATCGCGGTGACCGGATACGCCCGAAGATCAGCAGGGGTCATCAATCCACCCAACGATTGCACCTTGGCACTCAGGCGTTCGGCGATCCCCCCGGTGTAGAACGCCTCACGCCCACCGTCGCGAATGCGCTCGAGTGTGGCGGCCAATTCCGGTTGCATCAACCGGTCGCCAGGGCGCAGCGCCTCGCCGCCGGGCATGAAGCGCACCATCGCCAACGGATCGGCCTGCATCTTGGCGCGCGACGACGTGATGGTGCGCGACAACAACGGCGACACGATGAACCCCTCGCGTGCCAGGCGAATGGCCGGCGCCATCACCTGCGAGCGCGTGAGCGTCCCCCACTGGCCATGCGCCTCGAGGAGCCCGGCGACCATCCCCGGCACGGCGGCCGCGCGCCCCATGCTCCGTGTGCTGTCTGGCCGTCCCCACGCGGGATGGTCACCGGTGCGCGGATAAAACGACAGATGTTCGACGCGGCGTGCCGTGGCGTCGTAGAAGGTCATCGCCCCGCCCCCCCCGAGCCCGGTTTGCGAGATGTCGGTGACCGACAGCGCGAACGCCGTGGCCACAAAGGCGTCGACCGCGTTGCCGCCTTCGGCCAGGATGCTGGCTCCAGCGGCGGCGGCGTCGGGGTGCGAGGCAGACACCATTCCCCGCGAACCCTCCACCCGCTTGCCGGCCATGGGCGCTTCGGCGCGCGGCATCGGTGCGCCGGCACACGCGCCGAGCAGCAACGTCGTGCAAAGCAGCACGGCGGGAGAGCGAATTGTTGTACCGGTCACGACCACTCCACGAAGAATGCGATGTCGTCTTGCACGACGGGGCGAGTTACGGATCGAGCAGCGAGAGCAGCTGTTGCACGATGCGTTCGGTCAGCCCCCACACGATGTGCTGCTCGACGCGAAAGCCGGGAAAGCGGGAGCGCGCGCCGTTGATGGTGATGACGTGCTCCGCGCGCGTGTCCTCGTGTCGCAATACGGTCAGCGGCACCCAGAACGTGGCCGCGACTTCTTCGCTGGGCGAAAAGATCACGTCGGCAGGGACCACGGCAACGAATGGGCGAATGAGAATGGGCGGCAGGGCGGCGTTTCGCGGCGCAAGGTCGTCCAGTCGCCCGAGCACGCGGCCGCGCGACAGGTCGAGCGCGAGCTCCTCGAACGTCTCACGTCGCGCCGTTGCCTCGAGCGACGTGTCCTCAGGCTCGTGGCGCCCGCCGGGAAACGCCATGTGCCCGCTCCACGGATCCCCTTCATGCTCGGAGCGCTTGATGAAGAGCAACTCCGCCGTCCCTTCCACCACGCGCAATACCGACACGACCGCAGCAAGACGCGTCTCGGCCAGCGCCCGCGCCTCGACGGGCACGCGCGTCCGCAATTGCTCGGCAATGCGCGCCACCGCCGGTTGCGCCATGGCCTCGCGCAGCCGATCGCGTTCGTGGTTCGCCGTCACTGGTGCGTGGTCGCTGAACGGCAGAACTCAATCGGCGACCGCGCCGCCAGAGGCGACCCACTCGCGAAAACCGCCCGCGAGCGACGCCACGTTGGTGTAACCCATCTGCCCGAGCGTCAGGGCGGCCAACGCCGAACGATTCCCACTGGCGCACATGAGGACGACGCGCGCCTCACGCGGCACCTTGGCTTCGATCTGACTCTCCAACACGCCACGGCCGATGTACTGCGCGGGCGCGGCGTGGCCGAGAGCCCACTCGTTCTGTTCACGGATGTCGATCAGCGTCAGGGCTTCGCCGCGGCCGAGCGCGTCCTGGACTTCGTGCGCGGTCACTTCGGCAATCGACGCCTTCGCTTCGGCGATGAGCTGTTGCGCGGTCTTCATGGCTAAGGCAAGTGAAAGGGTGAACTCAGTGGTGCACGTGCAGCAGGCGGGCGTCGGCGTCGAGCGTAGCCCACGCGCCCAGTGGCACGGTCCATTGCGCTTCAATGTGACCAACAGGCACGCCGAGGAGGGTTGGAACCTGCAACGCGGCCGCGAGCTCTTCGATGAGCGCGACGACCGTCCGGCTGCCGTCTTCGGTGGCCGCGGGACAGTCGGTGAAGTGACCGATGGCGAGCCCCCGACAGCCGTCGAACGCGCCGGCGAGCCGGAGCTGCGTCAGCATCCGGTCAATGCGGTACGTGGCTTCGTTGATGTCTTCGAGCACGACGATGGCATCGCGGAAGTCACAGGCCCACGGGGTGCCGCACAGCGAGGCGACCAGCGCGAGATTTCCGCCGGCAAGACGCCCGGACGTCGTCCCACCGCGCACGACGCTGGCGTCGGTCGCGCGCCAGAGTACGGGCGCGCGCTGCTGCACGACCTCGACGAGCGAGGCGCGCGAAAACGCACTGAGGGGGGAACGTGCGGTCGGCCCGTGGTAGCTGATCAGGCCGGCGCGCTGCCACGCCGCATGCAGTGCCGTGATGTCGCTGTAGCCGATGAGCGCCTTGGGGGGCATGTCGGCCAGCGCCTGCTGCACGCGCGGCAACAGACGCGCCGCACCGTAACCGCCGCGAATGCACCAGATGCCGTCCACCCGCGGGTCCCGCATGGCGTTGAGCAAATCGTCGCCGCGCTGCGTGTCGTCGCCGGCGAAATAGCCCGTGCGTGCGAGCGCATGCGTTCCCACCGACACCGTCCACCCCAGCGACTCGGCGGTGGCTACCGCGCGCTCGAGTTCGTGCGGGCCATTGAGCGGCCCTGACGGGGACACCAGAGCCACGTGCGCGCCTGGCCCCAACAGAGGGGCCTCGCGCAGCGCACGGGGCGCGTGCGCGGCAGCAGCGGCATTTGCATCGTCAAGGAGCATACCGCAAGCTACACCCTGCGCCGCCTCCTGCTCAACAGGACCGATGCCTTCATGGCCACCGGCGCCGGTGGCCACTGGTGCGGTCGTTCGCTGCTCAGGCGGTACGTCGCGCCGCCCGCGCGAGATACCCATCGCGGAGACGCGTCGTGATCGGCCCGGGCGCGCCGCCCCCCACATGGCGATGTCCGATCTGCGTGACCGGGAGCACGAAACTGGTCGCGCTGGTCAGCAGGCATTCGTCGGCCGCGTACGCCTGCTCGAGCGTGAACGCCCGTCGCACCACCTTCACCCCGACCTCGTCGGCCACATCGAAGATGACGTCGCGCGTGATCCCCGCCAGAATGTCACTCGAGGTGGGGCGCGTGTACGCGACGCCGTCGCGCACGATCCACATGTTGCTCGAGCCGCCCTCGGTGACGAGACCGTTCTCGTGCATGATCGCTTCGAATGCCCCAGCCTCACGCGCGGCCTGCTTGGCCATGACCTGCGCCAGCATGGCGGTGCTCTTGATGTCGCACCGCTGCCACCGGATGTCGGGGACCGGATGCACCTTTACCCCTGCCGCATTGGGATCCTCGTGGAGTTTCTTCGAGCGCGCGTAAGCGAAGGCCGTCGGATGCACCTCGGCCGGAAACGAAAAGTCCCGTTCGGCGGCCCCTCGCGTGACCTGCAGGTACACCAGCCCTTCGGTGATGCCGTTCCGCGTCGCGACCTCCTGCATCATGGCCTCGAGCGCCGCGCCATCGTAGGGCGCGGGGATGCCGATTTCGCGCTGCGAACGCGCCAGGCGCACGAGATGGCGATCGGCGTCGAGCAGCCGCCCATTGAACACTGCGGCCACCTCGTACACGCCGTCGCCGAAGAGAAGGCCGCGATCGAAAATGGAGACATGGGCATGCTCTTCGGCCATGAACGAGCCATTGAGCCAACAGGTGCGCAGAGACACGGGCGTGAAGGCAGAGGGTCAGGGAGCGGCGAACGCGAAGCGCACGAGCCCCGCCGCCGCCCCGCCAAGGAGGACCCATCCGGCGCCGAGACGGGTGAACAGCAGGAAGGCACTCGCCGTGAGCAAGATAGCGAGCGACACCACCGATGGCGCGATCCCGCGGCCAATGAGCACCACGACCGAGGCCATGAACGCCAGCGACACGGCATTGGCCGCATCGAGCACGTGGGACAGCAGGGGCGACGCGCGGAGTCGGGCCACGAACGGTGCCGTGATGGCCACCCCGACGAACGCGGGGAGGAAGATGCCAGCGGTGGCCGCCAGCGCGCCGGCGTGCCCACCCAGCAGGTACCCGACGAACGTTGCGGCCGAGAAGACCGGCCCCGGCGTCACCTGCCCCACCGCGATGGCATCGAGGAGTTGCGGCTCGGAAAGCACGCCCAGTCGCGTGACGAACTCACCGCGCAGGAACGTGAGCAACACGTAGCCGCTGCCAAAGAGCACGCTGCCGATCTTCACGAAGCTCAGAAATATGCCGGTAGTGGAGAGCGCGGCCACGGTGGACGTCGCCGCCGGCAACACGGCCAGCCATGGCGCTGTGCTTCCGGCACTCAGTGCATGACGCGGCGCCGTCGTAGGACCCGGTTTCGCCAACGCCACGGCGACAGCCACCCCAATCGCGACCAGAAGAAGCACGATTTCGGAAACGCCGAGCAGCACCCCGGCGAAGGCCGCAGCGGCGAGCACCGCGCCAAGACGCGTCCGTGTCAGACTCCCCTTGAGACGCCAGATCGCCTGCACGACCACGGCCAGCACCGCCGGCTGCATGCCGTGCAACAGGGCGCGCACTTCCACGCGTGCTCCAACGCGCGCGTACGCGAAGGCGATTGCCCAGACCATCAGCACCGCCGGCACGATGAAACAGCATCCGGCCACCAGCAATCCTCGCCATCCGGCACGTCGGTAGCCAAGGTGGATGGCGAGCTCAGTGGAGTTGGGACCGGGAATGAGAGTGGCTGCCCCAACCAGGTCGGCAAACTCGTCGCGCGACACCCACTGCCGCTGCGTCACGAGCTCGTCGTGCATGGCCGCGATGTGCGCCGCCGGGCCGCCGAAGGCGGTGAGGCCAAGTCTCGTGAACACTGTAGCAACCTCGCGGAGGGCTGTCGGCCTCTGCGGGGGCGGCGGGAGCGGCGGCACGTCGCGCATCATGCCGGGAAAGATGCACGCGTCGCCCCCGCGCGACAGTGCGTCGACCAGATGATACGCGCACGATTCCGGTGACACACGCATTGCGCCGGCATGACATCATGGCGTCGTGCTTACTCTCCGAACCGCTGCACTCGCCCTCGCGCGCGCCGACTCGCCCGCGGCCCTGACGAACATCGCCCGGCTCATCGGCTTCAGTCGCGCTCCCCTGACCGCAGACGCTGGCGCTTGCCGCTCGCTTGGCGTCGCTCCACACGTCATGACCGGTCAGCTCTTCGAAGGCCCCGGCGTGCTCCGCCTGTTCAGCGCCATTCACGCGGACGAACCATCGACGACACTCGGGACGGTGTGGCGTGAGCAGACACGGCGCCTTGCTGCGGCACTCTGCCGACAGGCCCCGGACCGGCATTGGATGCTGCTGTTGCTCGATCATTCGCGGCAATCCCTGTGCCTGGCGACGGTTACCCCGGGGCAGTCCGGCGTGCAGATCGCCGCGCTCAAGGTCGACACGCAGCGCGTCCTCGATTCGGATGCCGAAACGCTACGGACGCTCGCCGCCGTCGCCGACACCGACGACTTGCTGCGGCACACACGATTCACGGACATTCTCTCACGCGACGCGCTCGGACATCGATTCTACCGGGCGCTCGAACGAGTGGTCACCGATCTGGCGACGTCGCTCGCCCCCACGCGGGTCGGCCTCCGCACGCCGTCTGCCGCCGAACGTCGCGAATTGGCGCTGCTCTGCGCCTCACGCTGTCTCTTTCTGGCCTTCCTCGAAGCCAAGGGGTGGCTCGACCAGCGACGCGACTTTCTGCTGCATCACTGCGTGCGCGTGCTCGAGCAGGGCGGTCGCCTGCATGACAAACTGCTGCGCCCGCTCTTCTTCGGCACCCTGAACACGGTGCGTGCGCAACGGGCGTCCGCCGCGCTGGCTTTCGGCGCCGTCCCCTTTCTCAACGGGGGGCTCTTCGCCCCCACGGCGCTCGAGAAACGGTTCCGCGCATGGCACTTCGGCGACGATGCCATTACCTCGCTCGTCGCGTCGCTCCTCGACCGGTATCGGTTTACCGCGCACGAGGAGTCCGACCAGTGGTCCGAAGCGGCGGTCGATCCCGAAATGCTGGGACGCGCCTTTGAAGGGCTCATGGCCGAGGATGAGCGGCGCCGGTCCGGCTCGTTCTACACGCCACCGGCCCTCGTCGGCTATGCCGTGCGCGCATCCCTTGGCGCGGCGCTCGCCGACTCCCCGGCCCTTGTTGCCCTGCTCGACGGTTCGGTGGCCGCCCGCGGCATGGCCGACGCACTCAGCGAGCGCGAACGCCACGCGTTCCGCAGTCGGCTCGAATCGCTGCGCGTCCTCGACCCGGCCTGCGGGTCCGGGGCCTTTCTCGTGCAGGTGCTCGAAACGCTCGATGCGCTGCTGGCCGCGCTGCACGACCCGCGCGACGCGCATACGCGACGCCGTGATCTGCTGGCCCGCTGTGTGTTCGGCGTCGATCGTCAACCCATAGCCGTGTGGCTCTGCGAACTGCGCCTGTGGCTCTCGGTCGTCATCGAGTGCCACGAAACGGACGCCGCGCGCATTCCCCCGCTCCCCAATCTCGATCATCACATCCGGGTCGGTGATTCGCTGGCAGGCGGCAGCTTTCGCTTCGCGCCCCCCAGTGCGCGGAAGCTGGCATCACTCCGTGAGCGGTATGCCCGCGCATCCGGGGCGCGCAAGCAGCGCCTTGCGGACACGCTCGACCGTGAGGAGCGCACACGCGCCGTCGCGGAGCTGACGCGCCGGCGCACCGCCATGCAGGAGGAACGCCGCACGTTGCTCACGGTGCTTCGTGGACGCGATCTGTTCGGCCAGCGACGGCGCGTGCAACGGGCAGAACGTGTACGACTCGACGCACTCCGCACTCACGCGCGCACCTTGCACACGGAATCGCACCGGGTACAGCTGGGCGCCGCACTCCCCTTTCGCTTTGCCGCCATGTTCGCCGATGTCGCCGCCGCCGGCGGCTTCAGTCTCGTCGTCGGGAACCCGCCCTGGGTCCGTCCGCATGCCATGCCGTCGCCGGAGCGCGAATGGCTACGCCGTGAGTTCCGCGTCATGCGCCATGCTGCATGGCAACATGGTGCCGCGCGAGCAGGCGCGGGCACGGGGTTCGCCGCACAGGCAGACCTCGCGGCGGCATTCATCGAGCGCAGTGTGCAGCTGCTCGCGCCCAATGGCGTTGTCGGGCTGCTGGTGCCGGCAAAACTGTGGCGAACCTTGTCCGGCGGCGGTGTCCGACGACTGCTCCTCGATGAGATGCATCTTCGCCTCTTGCACGACTGGAGCGATGCCCCTGCCCAGTTCGATGCGGCCACGTATCCGTCGCTCGTCGTGGCACAGCGACCCACGGCAACGCCGTCGGGTACCGGCGCCGGAACACCCTCCGCAGCCGTACGATGCGCGATCACCGCGAAACAGACCGTTTACTTCGAACGGCCCACCCCTGCGTTATCACTGCAAGGTGATCCCGGCGCGCCGTTCGTGCTCGTGCCGCCGGCCGCCTACCAGGCCTTCGAAGCGATCCGCTTGGCCGGCCCACCGCTCGCCACCACGATCCTCGGTCGTCCGCTGCTGGGAGTGAAGTGCGGCTGCAACGCCGCGTTTCTCGTGCACGCCGAAGAACATCACGACGACGCGGCCACCGTCTCGGCGCTATTTGGCCCCCCCAAGCACGCCGTCATCGAACGTGCGCTGCTGCGCCCGGCATTGCGTGGGGAAGCCATTGGCGCCATCGACGGAGCGCCCGGCGACACATCGCGTGATGTGCGGATGCTCTGGACACATGGCGCCGACGGCACTCCGCTGCGCGCCCTCCCACCGGCCACCACCCGCTGGCTCGCACAGTGGCGACCCCAGTTGCAAGGTCGTGGCGACGCCAAGGCCAACCAGCCTTGGTGGACACTCTTTCGTACCGACGCCGCGCGCGCCGATGCCCCACGCGTCGTGTGGGCCGACATGGGCCGCCGCGTTCGATCGACGGTGCTGGCCCCCGGCGACCCCACCGTACCGCTCAACAGCTGCTACGTGCTTCGCACACCAACCATGGCCGATGCCCTCGCCGTGCACGCCCTCTTTGCGTCGACTGTCGTCAATGCATGGCTCGATGTCCTCGCGGAACCGGCACGCGGTGGCTTTCGACGTTATCTGGGCTGGACCGTCGCCGCACTCCCCACACCTGCCGACTGGCCGCGTGCAGTACGGCTACTCCGGCCATTCGGCGCCGCGCTCATGGGGCACGGTCCTGCACGCGAACATGCCATCGCGGCGCTCGATGCCGCCGTTCTCGAGGCCTACCAACTCACACCTCTGCTTGTCTCCCCTCTCCTCGATTGGTATCACCATGAGTGACCGGAACTCGGCAGACCGCGGGCAGGACCACGTCCACGCGGATGAGCGCGACGCGCAGCTACGCGCCGTGCGACGCCGGATGGCGATGGCGGTGCTGCCCCCGCTACCGCCCGAACAGCTGGGGGATGTGCATCTGCTCCCGCATCAGCGCGATGCCGCCGCGCGCCTGTTGCGCATTCTGCAGTGGCATCATGGCGCCCTGCTCGCCGACGATGTGGGGTTGGGAAAGACCTTCACGGCCTTGGCGGTCGCGCGCCGGTATCCGCAAGTGCATGTGTTCGCTCCCGCCGGACTCGTGGCCATGTGGCAAGCAGCGCTCCTGCGCACAGGGCAGTCGCATGTGCACGTGCGTTCATTGCACCGCTGCTCCCGCGAGGCACCCGTGCTGGCGACCGACAACGCCTCGGGCACTTCGAATACGTGCGGCGCTCCGCTCGTCATCATCGACGAAGCGCACGCACTCCGCAACGCGGCCACCGCGCGCTATCGGCATCTGGCCGCCGCGCTTGCCGGTTGCGATGTGCTGCTCCTCAGCGCCACGCCACTGCACAATAGTCCGCGCGATCTCGAGACCCTGTTTGCCCTCTTCCGCGGTCATCGCGCGGAGGCACGGAGCGACGACACGCTCGCGGCGCTCATTGTCCGTCGCGATCGTCGGTCCGCGCTTCCGCCCACGCCACGAGAGCAACGGCCGCCACATGCCGCCACCGTACCAGCGCCGGTCCGTCCAGCCATTCGGCAGCATCGCCCTGTCGTCGTGCCGCAGAATCGCACCACGCTCGATCTGCTGCTCGCACTCCCCGCGCCGCTCCCTGCCCACGAGGGCGCTGTGGCCGGCGCGCTCATTCGACTCGGCTTGCTGCGCGCGTGGTGCTCCAGTGATGCGGCGCTCACGCACGCCCTCACCCGTCGCGTGCAACGCGGCAGCGCCATGCACGATGCCCTGCGCGCAGGCCGGCACGTCACGGGCGCCGAACTGCGATCGTGGGTTATCAGTGATGACCACGCTACGGAAATGCAGCTGGGATTTCCGGAACTGCTCGCGAAGCACGAGGTGCCGCACGAGGGCGACGTCGCCCGGCCACTCGAGGAGGTCCTTGAGACACACCTGCGCGCGCTGCGCACACTGCGCCAACACCACGCGAGCACCGCACAGGCCGACCGTGTCCGCGCAGCACTGTTACGTCGCATTCGCGACCGGCACCCTGGCGTACCCGTTGTCGCCTTCTCGCAGTTTGGCCGCACCGTGCAGGCGCTCTATCGCGCGCTCAGTGACATCGCCGGGGTTGGACTGCTCACCGGACACGAGGCGCGCATCGCCAGTGGTACCATCACGCGCCCCGAACTGATGGAACAGTTCGCGCCGCGCGCGCATGGCCGCCCTCCACCGCCCGCGCAACGTGCGCTCTCACTGCTGCTCGCCACCGACCTGATCGCCGAAGGCGTGAACCTGCAGGACGCCGGCGTCGTCGTGCACCTCGATCTTCCGTGGACCGATGCCCTGCGGCGGCAGCGCACTGGGCGCGTCGCGCGACTGGGATCAACGTTTGCCGTCGTGCACGAGTACTGCGTCCGTGCGTCGCGTCAGGCGCGGCGTTCGCTCCGCGCGGAGCGTCGGGTGGCGCGCAAGGCCGCCTGGAGCGCCCGTCTTGTCGGCGGCGGCGACGACGCGGCACACGCGTCCGGTCGCCGCTCGAGCGCTGACGTGCAGTCGCGTTGGCTCGCCCTGCTCACCGAGTGGGCGACCGTGGCGCCAGTGATCGATGAACGTCAGGTGACCGTGGATGATCAGTACGGTCGCGTGAGTCCGCCGCAGGTTGCCGTACTGGCCAGTGCGGGGACGACCCCCTCTGCCCTCGCGCTCGTACGCGTCAACCGCGAATACCACCTGCTGGCCATCAGTCGCCGTAGCACACGTTGGAGCGTCTCTGCACAATCGCGTGCGCTGGTTGCGCTCGTCGATCCGGCGCGGCATCAACACGATCGACGCGGTCCTGACCAGCACCCGTACATCGCACCGGGGGCATGCGCGACTTCGGTAATGAGTATGCAGAAGCGCGTGTATCGACTCGCACTCGCGTGGTACCAGCACAGGCATCTGCGCCGCGCGTTTGGGATGTCCTGCGACTCGCCATCGACCCCAGGCACCTCGGCAGGACCGGCGCAGCGAAAGGCGCTGCAATGGCTGCAGCGGCTCATCGCGCAGTGCACGCCCGTACAACGGCAACAGCTGGCAGTGGAAATTGCGCGTGCCCGGCAGTGCATCGCCTGCGCACGTGGTGTCGCCGCCGAGGACGCACTCGGCGTGTGGATGCGTTCTCCAACAAGACCCCTCGCCGCACAGCTCGGTTCGTGGCGGGAGATCCCCGTGCTGGCGCGCGTTATGGTGTCGCGCAGCGAGTACGCGTCCGCCGAGCTTCGCGAGGCGGACAGTCACGACGGTTTTCGCGTCGAGGCGTATCTCCTGTTCATGCCCGCGAGATCGGCACCGTAATTCGCCCGACGTCGCGGCAGAAACCAATGACCCGACCCGTTACACTTGGGCATGCCTCGCCCCGCCCTGCTCTTCGATCTCGATGGGACGCTCATCGACTCCATCGGCCTGCTGCTCGAATGCATGCACTTCGCCTTCGACGGGCGCGAACGCGCCCCCACCGTTCCGCAGTGGGTCGCCGGCATCGGGACCCCGTTGCGCACACAGTTGGCGGAATGGTGCAGCGGCCCCGAGGAGGTCGAGCAGCTGGTGGGGCGCTACCGGGATTATCAGGACCGGCATCTCGAACGGCTCACCACGCCCTTCCCCGGCGTCATCGGGACGATGCAATGGGCGCGCGCCACAGGGTTCAAGACGGCGCTGGTGACCAGCAAGGGCAAAGGGATGACCGGGCGTTCGCTCGATCACGTCGGTCTTGCCGCAGCATTCGATGCCGTGGTGACCTTCGAGGAAACCACCCGCCATAAGCCGCTCCCCGACCCCGTCTTCCTCGCCCTCGAGCGGCTGGGCGCCTCGCCCGATCGCGCGCTCTTCGTGGGCGACTCGCCGCACGATATGCATGCCGGCCGGGCGGCGGGGGTGAACACGGCGGCCGCCCTGTGGGGGCCGTTCACCCGCGACGAGCTCGCGATGGCCTCCCCCAACTACTGGATGCACCGGTTCGACGAACTCCCGGCCGTCGTGAGCGCCCTCGGGTAGTCCGGCCCACGGCCGCGACCTCGGCCGCGAAACCCGCTTCAAACCTTCCGCCCCTCCCCGACGTCCAATCGGGTGCCACGTTACCGGAGCCCACTCTGCTCGCCCTGCGCGTGATCGATTCCACTCTCGAACCGACGCTCCCCGTCGTCCCGGCGTGCTCGCCTGAGGCGGATGATGTGGCCGCCGCCGCTGGCGGCGACCGCCGGGCGTTCGAGCGGGTCTACCGGACCCATGTGCCCAAGGTGTTCAGCCTCTGCTTGCGGATGCTCGGGGATCGTCCCCTGGCAGAGGAGGTCACCCAGGACGTCTTCGTGCGCGTCTGGCAGAAGCTGCCCGGTTACCGGGGCGACGCCGCCTTCGGAACCTGGCTGCATCGGGTGGCGGTGAACGTGGTGCTCACCCGGCGCAAGCACGCCGGAATCGAGCAGGACCGCAGTGGCGGCACCGACGACCTCGTCGACTTGGCACCGGCACGCCCGGAGCCTGTCGGCGACCGTCTGGACCTTGAACGCGCCATTGCACGGCTGCCACAGGGCGCCCGCACCATTTTTCTGCTGCACGATGTCGACGGCTTCACGCACGAAGAGATCGGCGAGCAACTCGGCATGACGCCGGGGGGCAGCAAAGCCCAGCTCCACCGCGCCCGCATGCTGTTGCGTGCGGCGCTGACCCGGTAGGAACCGCCATGACAGCCACACCACATCGGCCCGACACACCATCCGACTGCGCCCGCTACGAGGCACAGCTGGGCCCATGGATGGACCAGGAGCTCGGCGCCGCCGATCAGGCGTTCATGCTGCGCCATCGCGCCGGCTGCCAGGCTTGCGACACCCTGAGCCGCGAGCTCGAACAGCTGGTGGCCGATGCCGCATCGTTGCCTCCGGTGGCGCCCGCACGGGACCTGTGGCCGGAGATCGAGGCGCGCCTGACGACACCGGTGGTGCCCATCGTCAGTCCCGCCGCACAGGCGTCGACATCGCCCCCCGCGAAGGCCCGGACCGTCTCGCTGCGCCGGTTCGCCGTGGCGGCCACGTTGCTCGTGTCGGCTACGGCGGCGGTGACGTGGCAGCTGGCGCAATCACGTGCGCGCACGACGGGACTCACGGCATCGTCAACGGCGACGCGCCCGGATAGCACTGCCGTAGGCGACGAGCTCCCCGCGGCGACCGAGGAGCTGGCGGTGGGCTCCCCGGCAGCCGGGAGTACGATGGGCACCGTCTCGACACGTGCCGTGTCGCGGCGCAGCGACAACGCCGATGCGCCGGACGCCAACGCCACCTACGAACGCGAAATCGGTGCGCTCCGTCGTATCGTCGATGAACGGTTCGCCGAACTCGACACGGCCACCGTGCGCGAACTGCGGCGCAATCTCGACATCATCGATCGCGCCATTGCCGACAGCAAAGCCGCGCTGGCCAGCGACCCGCGCAACAGCGTGGGATCGTCGCAGCTCGATCGTGCACTGCAGGCCAAGCTCGATCTCCTGCGACGGGTGGCGCTCTTATGAACCGGTTTCACACGCGGCACCGCCTGGGTCCGCTCGCGCTGTGCCTCGGCGGCGCCCTGCTCATGACCGCCCTGTGGCCAGCGCCGGGGTCGGCGCAGGCACGCGACACGTCCGTCCGCGTGAGCGCTGGCGCCGTGGTGGATATCACCATGCGCACCGGGCGGCTGATCGTGCGCGGCATCGACGGCAGTACCGGCTCGGTGCGCGCGTCAGGGGCCAACTACGAACTGCGCAGTACCGGCGTCACCCTCACGTTGCAAACGCGCGAATCATCGCGCAGCGCGATGCGTGATCGCGATGCGGACCGTGAGGATACCATCGAGCTGGACGTCCCGCGCGGCGTGCGCCTGGTGGTCTCCACCCTCTCGGCCGACGCCGAGGTGCGCGACATCTCGGGCTCGGTGGAGATGCGCAGCACGACGGGCGATCTGCAACTCACCAATGTCACCGGGCGCACGATCATCGAGTCGATGTCCGGTGATGTGCGGACGACGGCCACCCGCACGCTGTTGCGGGTGAAGACCGTCAGTGGCGACATGCGGGTGCGCGAAGCGGAAGGCGATCTCGAACTCAGCACCACCAGCGGTGACATGAGTGTGAGCGGAGCGCAGATCGCGCGCTTCGTGGCCAGCAGCATCAGCGGCAACGTGCAGTTCGACGGACTCTTGACCGACGAGGCGCGGGTCCAGGTGAACACCCACAACGGCGACGTCTCCCTGCGTCTCCCCGACGGGGCGCACGGTCAGGCCACGCTCTCCACGTTCAACGGCGATTTCGTGCCTGGTGGCCCCATCACGCTGCTCCCCGGCAACGACGGGGTACGCCGCGGCCGCCATACGCAGCATTTTTCCTTCGGGACCGGCAGTGCGCCGGGGTTGTTGCTCGACATCACCACCTTCAACGGCGACGTTCGTCTCCTGCGAGGCACACGTCCATGACATCACCACTTCCGGGACTTCCCATGTTCGCGGCCTCCATGGTCCGTCGCGTCTTCTCGTGCCGCACCACCATCATGGTGAGCTCCGTGCTCCTCACGGGAACGCTCACCACGACACTTGCCGCGCAGGACTCGCGCCGCGAGAACGCCTTCACGTGGTCGGGGACCGTGCCGTCGCGCGGCACACTGTTCATCAAGAACATCAACGGCGGCATCGAAGTCGAACGCAGCACCAATGGCCGCGTGGAAGTCACCGGGGAAAAGCGCTGGCGGCGCGGGAATCCCGAGGACGTGCGCATCGAGCAGAAGAGTTCCGGCGACAACGTCGTGGTGTGCGCGCTCTACACCGAAGGCTCCACCTGCTCCGAGAGCGGCATCAAGTCGGAGCGTCGCAGCCGCTGGAACGATCGCAACGATGTATCGGTGCGCTTCGTGGTGCGCGTGCCCGAAGGCACCCGTGTCGATCTGGCCACGGTGAACGGGAGCATCGACGTGCGCGACGTGAGCACCGAAGTGCACGCCACGACCGTGAACGGCAGCATTACCGCGCGCAGTGCCGGTGGACCGATCTACGCCAAGACCGTCAACGGCAGCATCAACGTGTCCATGGGCTCACTGGGACGCGCCGACGATCTCGAATACGAGACGGTGAACGGCGCGATCACGCTCGAGTTTCCCGCCAATTTCGGCGCCGAGTTGGAGCTGAGCACCGTGAATGGGCGCGTCAGCACCGACTTCCCGATCACGGTGTCGGGGACGCTCTCACCGCGTCGTCTGCGCGGGACCGTGGGCGATGGACGCACGCGCGTGCGCGCGAGCACGGTGAACGGTTCGGTGACGCTGCGCAAAGGCCGGTGATGCACGAGCGGCGACGCGGGTGAACACCGCGGCGCCACAGTGCGGCCGAGTGATACCGAACCGGTGTTACTCGGCCGCGAGTGTTTCTATGGCTGTCGCGAGCGCAAAATCCTTGGCGGTGATGCCACCGCTGTCGTGCGTGCTGAGCGCGAAAGTGATCTTGGTGTAGCGGATGTCGACGTCGGGATGATGCTGCTGGGCTTCGGCCACGTCGGCCACGCGCGCAATGAAGGCAATGCCCGCCGGAAACGTCGCGAAGTGATAACTCTTCGTGAGCGTCTCCCCTTTGCGGGACCAGCCGGGCAGGGTCCCGAGCGTGCGCTGGATTTCGATATCGGACAGGGCAGGTGCAGTGCTCATGATCTGGACACTATCGGCCAACCGATGCGGTCACAATGGCCCTTGAGGCTTCGGTTTGTATTCGGTAAGGTCCTCTTGGTGCCGCAGGTCCCCCCGGGAGCATTCCCCGTCGCGGGCGACCTGCTCCCCACGTAAACCCATGGAAGAACAGAGGAACCATGGGAGATAGGAGGAATTTTTCAGCAATTGTCAGACCGTTCACCTTTTTTGATGCACCCGCCGCCGGCCCCATCCGGCGGATTTTCCGGCCCTCGCCTTTCGGTCTTTATTCGGTTTTTATGCCTTTCCTCGCTTCCCAAGCAACGGCCATCACGTCGCCCCCGTTTCCGGCGCCGTCGTCGCCTCCCGTGGCCGATTTGGAGGCGCTGCAGGCGCAGCTGCAGGCCGTGGTCGTGGGCGGACGGACGGCAGGGTCGCCGTGGAGCACCGGGCTGCCGGCACTCGATGCCGCACTGGGGGGCGGCCTCCCGCGCGGGCGCATCACCGAAATTGCCGGCCCGCTGGCAGTTGGCAAAACAGCGCTGCTCCGTCGGGTCGTGACGGGAGTGCTGCAAACAGGCGCGTGGGTCGCCTGGATCGATGCCACGCGGACGCTCGCGCCGGCGCCGTGGGCCGACGTGGGCGAGCGCTTTGTCGTCATCAGGCTGCCGGAGAAAAAACGGGCGGCGTGGACCGCCGACCTGCTGCTGCGCAGCGGCGTCTTTGGCCTGGTGGTCATTGACGGGGCGCCCCCGCTGTCGCGGGTCCACGGGGTGCGCCTGGCCCAGCTCGCGCGGGAAAAGGACGCGGCCTGTGTGGTGCTCGAGCATGTGGTCCCCGGCGAGGCGCGTGCCAGCCGCTTGGCCGGCACCGTGCGCGTACGGGTGGCGCTGCACACGCCTCCCTCCGTGCAGGAGCCGCCCCGCTGGGGCACCACCGCGCGACGACGATCGCTGGCCATGGTGCCCACCCCCGTGGCCGCAACGCCGGATACGCCCGCCGCCGCCCCGCCCCCGCGCCTGCACGTCACCGTCGAAAAGGGCGGCGCACTCGGCAGCCAAACCAGTAGCAAAACCATCGAGGTGGTTCGTGTCGTCGTCGTGGCGCGTCGCGTGTGTACGGATTCCGAGATTCCCGATCGGCGCGGGGTGGCGCGAAGCGCGCGTCGTCCCTGGACCGCCCGCGGCAACAGCACCGACCCCAGTACCGACCCCAGTACCGGCCAGGAGCTCCACCGGCAGGAGCACCCCGTCACCTGGGGGGGACTCGGCGTCAACACGCACGACCTGTACGGAACTGACGTTCCGGGGCATCCAGCTCGACTTGCTGCTGGACTCGACCTCCCTGGGGACCGGCTCGGAAACGACCGGATCAACGGCGACCGGCTCGGCATCGACGGACACGAGCGCGACCTCGACCGCCGCACCCGCGACTGGACGACATACAAGGGACGCCGGCGCGCCGCCGAATCCGGCTTCGGTCGGCGCGGACGGCGCGAGCTCGCCCGCGAACGCACGGGGGCGCTCCTCACGAGTCACAGCGGACAATCGCACGGCAGCAACGGCTCGCCACGGCGCGGACGGGACACCAGCATCCCCCACCCAGACGGAGCGCCTACGACACTGGGATGACATGCCGCGCGCGCTCGCGGTCGACACGCGGCTGCGCG
>VYKS01000071.1_pt1 | contig 68576 bp, 59 predicted proteins | sample 5114511 | NCBI WGS metagenome assembly VYKS01 (sample SAMN12291795, study PRJNA351875) | freshwater metagenome | isolation source: freshwater lake | place: USA: Michigan, Gull Lake | collected 2011-07-05 | reverse complement strand
GACTGTTGGTCGACCCCGACTGTGGTGGCTGTACCCCGACTGTCGTGGCTGTACCCCGACTGTAGTGGCCGTGCCCCGACCAAAGCCCCGACCCCGACCCCGTCCAACCAAGGCGATCAGCACCCCGTACCTATGGCATGAGTCCTATTGCGCCACGGTCTGTCGACAGCAATAGTCGCCTCTCGTCCCGTTCACCGTTTTTTGGAGGTCCCGCTGTGAAGCGCTTTTCTCCGCGTCTGGTCCTGCTGGCCGTCGCGCTCGCTCCCGTCGCCGGCGGTGCACAGGCCAGCCCCGCTGCCCGTCCCGCGCCCCCGACCACGACCCCGACCACGACCCCCGTCGGTCCACTCGCCGCGTCGTTCGATACCGCCGCCCTCTCCGCCGTTCGCTGGCGCGAAATCGGTCCCTACCGCGGCGGTCGCTCCGTCGCCGTCGCCGGCTCCGTCGCCCGTCCCAAGGAGTACTGGATGGGCACCGTCGGCGCCGGGGTCATGAAGAGCACCGATGGTGGCGACAGCTGGCTCCCCATGTCCGACCAGTATTTCGGCGGCACCGTCGGCGCGATTGCGGTGGCGCCGAGCAGTCCGGACGTCGTGTATGTCGGCGGCGGCGAGTTTGCCATTCGCGGCAACGTGTCGCACGGCGACGGCATGTGGAAGACCACCGACGGCGGCAAGACGTGGGCGAACATCGGGCTCAACGACACGCGCCAGATCTCGAAGGTCCGCGTGCACCCCACCAACCCCGACCTCGTGTACGTCGCGGCGTTCGGACATGTGTGGGGGCCGAACAACGAGCGCGGCATTTTTCGCAGCAAGGACGGCGGCAAGAACTGGCAGCGCGTGCTGTTCCGTGACGACTCCACCGGCGCTGCCGATCTCGTCATGGACCCGACGAATCCCAACGTGCTCTACGCCGGCTTCTGGCAGGCGCATCGCAAGCCGTGGATGCTCGTGTCGGGGGGCAAGGGGTCGGGGATGTTCAAGAGCACCGATGGCGGCGACACGTGGACCGACATCACGAAGAACAGCGGTCTCCCCAGCGGGCTGTGGGGCAACATCGGCATTACCGTAAGCGGCGCCAACCCGAAGCGCCTCTATGCGCAGATCGAGGCCGAGGCCGGCGGGTTGTATCGCTCCGACGATGCCGGGGCCACGTGGCAGCTGGTGAACAACGAGCGCAAGCTGCGGCAGCGCGCCTGGTACTACTCCAAGGTGTACGCCGACCCCAAGAACGCCGACGTCGTCTACGCGTCAAACGTGCAGTTCCAGGTGTCGAAAGACGGTGGCAAGACCTTCACCAATCTCAATCCGCCGCACGGCGACTCGCACGATCTGTGGATTGCGCCCGATGATCCGGCGCGCATGATCGAAGGCGATGATGGCGGCGCGAGTGTGAGCGTCGATACCGGCAAGACGTGGACGGCGCAGGATTTTGCCACGGCGCAGTTCTATCATGTGACCACCACCAATCACTTCCCGTATCAGATTTGCGGGGCGCAGCAGGACAACAGCACGCTCTGTGGCCCATCGCGCGCGCGCGGTGGCATCACGATGGATATGTGGAAGGACGCCGGCGGTGGTGAGTCGGGCTTCATTGCTGCGCTGCCCGACAAGCCGGACATCGTGTTTGCCGGCAGCTATGGTGGGCTCCTTACGCGCAAGGATATGCGCACAGGGCTCGAGCGTGACGTAAACCCGTGGCCGCTCAACCCCATGGGGCACGACGCGAAGGACGCGAAGTACCGCATGCAGTGGACCTTCCCCATCTTCGTGAGCCCGCACGACGTCAAGACCATTTATGTGGGCTCGAGTGTGCTCTTCAAAACCACCAACGAAGGCGAAAGCTACACTGCGATTTCGCCCGACTTGTCGCGCAACGATCCGCGCACGTTGGGCGCATCGGGCGGCCCCATCACCAAGGACCAGACCGGCGTCGAAACGTACGGGACCGTGTTTGCGGTGAGTGAGTCGCCGGTGGCCAAGGGGACCATCTGGGCCGGCACTGACGATGGATTGGTGCACATCACGCGCAACGGTGGCGTGTCGTGGGCCAACGTGACGCCACCGCTGCTCAAGGAGCGGGAGTGGGCGCGCATCTCCATCATCGATGCGAGCCACTTCGACGCCGGTACGGCGTACGTGGCGGCGAACCGTTTCCAGATGGATGATCAGGAACCGTATCTCTTCCGCACCACCGACTTCGGCAAGACGTGGACGCGTATCGATGCGGGCATTCCGCGCACCGAGTTCACGCGTGTCATTCGTGAAGACGAAGGGCGCAAGGGACTGTTGTTTGCGGGTACTGAGCGCGGTGTGTTCGCGTCGCTCGACGACGGCGCGACGTGGTTCTCGCTCAAGCGCAACCTGCCCATCGTGCCCGTGCATGACCTGACGATCAAGGAAGGCGATCTCATTGCCGCCACGCACGGCCGCTCGTTCTACGTGATCGACGACATCAACGTGCTGCGTCAGCTCAGTGCGGAAACGCTGGCCAAGCGCGCGCATCTGTTCACGCCGCGTCCGTCGTATCGCATCAATTGGGGCGGTGGCTTCCAGATTGGCGCGCCCATGAGCCCCGTAGGACAGAACCCGCCCAACGGCGCGATCGTGTACTACTGGCTCAAGGACAAGGCCAACAAGGTCACCATCGAATTCCGCGACAGCACCGGACGCACCGTGCGCTCGTTCTCGAGCGACGAGCAGACCGCCGCCGCCGGACCGGGTGGCCGTCGCGCTGTGGCTGGTGACCGTCCGCCCACGAACAGCGTGGGGATGAACACCTTCTCGTGGAATTTGCGCGAGGCCGACGCGACCACGTTCCCGGGGATGATCATGTGGGCCGGTGTCACCAACGGGCCGCTGGTACTCCCCGGCAACTACACCGTGCGTCTGCTCGTCGACGGCGGGCCGGCCGGTGACGCCAAGCTGCTGGTCAAGAAAGACCCGCGCAGCGACGCGACGCCGCTCGATCTCGTCGCGCAGTACAAGCTGCTCATGGCCATCCGCGATCGCACCACCGACGCCAACGACGCCGTCCGCACCGTGCGCAACGTGCGGCAGCAGGCCGTCTCGCGCATGAAGCAGGTGGGCAGTGATTCGGTCAAGTACGCCGCCCTGGTGAAGACGCTCGACACCAAGATCAGCGAGATGGAAGCGCAGATCTATCAGGTGAAGAACCAGTCGGGACAGGATCCGCTCAACTTCCCGATCAAGGTGAACAACCAGATCGCGGCGCTCGCCGGCACCGTGGGCAGCACCGAAGCGCGTCCCACGCGTCAGTCCCAGCAGGTGTTCGACCTCCTCACCAAGGAGCTCGAAGGCTATCTGGTGGAGCTGCGCAAGGCGTACAAGGAGCTCATCCCGCCCATCGATGAGATCCTCAAGAAGAACGGACACCCGGTCATCGAGGTGAAGCCCGCCGACACGCCGCAGGCTCGGCAGACCAGCGCCGAAGAAGACGTGACCGGGCAGCAATAACCAGCTCGGCCCCGCCCAATCGGGCAGCAAGATGATCGCCCAGGTCCCCTGTCGTGGACAACGCCTCGACAGGGGACCTCGTCGTTCCGAACATCTTTGAGACGCACCGGACCAGCCACCCGTTGGAACCCAAACCGCAGCTCAAGCAGGCGCTGATCGTTGCCTCGTCAGTGCCCCTCGTGAATACGCCGTGCCTCCTCGGCCAGCGTCGCCGAGTCGAGTGACTCGACGGGCAACGCGAGTAGCGCCGTGACACGACGCTCCAGGGCGTCGAACGTTTGCGCAAACGCATGACGCGCGGCGTCGGGCTCGGACTCCTCTGCCGGGTCGGGAAGCCCCCAGTGCACCGTGGCGGCGCCCGGCAGGAATGGGCACGCCTCGCGCGCGTTGTCGCACACGGTAATCACGAGGTCGTGGTGCGTATGCGCCACGGCATCGAGGTGTTGCGGTGTACGTCCATCCCAGGAAATGCCATGCGCCCGCAGAGTTTCGACGGCATACGGATTCACGCGCAGCGCAGGATGCGAGCCCGCGCTCGACGCGACGAGGCGTCCGGCGCCGCGTGTGGCGAGCAGCGCTTCGGCGATCTGGCTTCGCGCCGAGTTTCCGGTACAGAGGACGAGCACGGAGAATGGCCGTGCGGGCGGCGTGCTGGTGTCGGTCATGCTCATGCGGTGACAGCGGCAGGCACCGCGGCGGTCGCCGCCGGCTTGGTGGCGCGCACGAACGCCGCCATGATCTTGCCTTCCATTGCCGCGAGGTTGGTGGTGTCGAGCCCCGACTCCGTCAGGAACTGCCGCGCGTCCTCCAGTTGATAGACGCGCGTGGGTTCGATTTCGGTGTCGATGAAGCCGGCCTCGCCCAGCAGCGTGTGAAACTCCGACTCGTCGAGTGCCCCCGCGACGCAGCCCACCCAGAGCTCCAGGTTGCGGCGAACGTCGTGCGGCATCGCGCCGCGCGTGACCACGTCGCTCACCGCAAAGCGGCCCCCGGGCTTGAGCACGCGAAACGCCTCCGTGAGCACGCGTCGCTTGTCGCCCGACAGGTTGATGACGCCGTTGGAGATGATCACGTCCACGGAGTTGTCGGGGAGCGGGATTGCCTCGACCTGCCCTTTCAGGAACTCCACGTTCGAGACCTTCGCGTCGGCGGCGTTCTGCCGGGCCAGCGCGAGCATGTCGTCGGTCATGTCGAGGCCGAACGCCTTGCCGGTGGGGCCCACCCGGCGCGCGGACAGGATCACGTCGATGCCGCCACCGGAGCCCAGATCGAGGACGACGTCCCCGGCCGCCAGCTCGGCCAAGGCCGTGGGATTCCCGCAGCCAAGCGAGGCGAGGACCGCCGCCGACGGCAGGGTATCGGTCTCGCCATTCACGTAGAGGTTCGAGGTGATCGGGTCGACGCTGCCGTTGAAGGCGTCGCTGCCGCAGCAGGAGTTCACCGGAGCACAGCCGCTCGCAGCCTCACCGGTGGCCAGCACGCGCCGTCCGGCGTCGCCGCATGCCGTCAGCCGCAACAGCGGGCGTTCACGGGCAACCGCCGGTGGCCGCCCCGTCTGGTTGGGCGCATGCCGACGACGAGATCGTGCACCGCGGCCAGTGACTCGGGCACAATGGTGTAGTAGGACCACCGTCCCTCCTTCCGGTCGGTGACGATCCCGGCTTCGCGCAGCACCTTCAGGTGAAACGAGAGACGGGACTGTGCCACATCGAGCTCGGCCTGCAGGTCGCACACGCACCGCTCGCCGTCACGCAGCATCTCGAGAATGCCGAGCCGCGTTTCGTCGGAGAGCGCGTGGAAGAGTCACACGGCCTCGCTGAGGTCGGGGGGGCGATGGCGGAAAAAAATATACAACAAAAATCCTTGATGAGTGCAACAGCGGTTTGGGTTCCAACGGGTGGCTGGTCCGGCGGTTTACGGGCTTTCGGCACTAGCCCTCGGGGGGAAGAACGCAAGAGGACAGGGGGAAGCGCGGTGCCGTCCACACGAACCGCCACTGCAGTTCCCGGTGGACCAAACCGCGCTTTTCCCTGTGCGCTTGCGTTCTTCTTCCTGAGGGCTCGTGCCGTGGCTAGTAGACCGCCGGACCAGCCACCCGTTTGACCCCAACCGCTTCCCGGGATCAGTTCCCCGCCGGCAACCCCGCTGCCACATCGCGGAACGCCGCCAGCGCTGCTTCCAAGTGCTCGATGATTTCCTGTTGAAGCACGGCCGGTGCCGGCAGATCATCGAGGTTGTCGAGACTGTCGTCCTTCAGCCAGAACAGATCGAGGCTCGCCTTGTCGCGCGCAATGAGCGTGTCGTAGCTGAACCACTTGAAGCGTTCGGTCTCGGCGCGCTCGTGCCGGTTGGCGGGGTGATAGCAGGCAATGAAGTCCTGCAGGTCATTGGGGGCCAACGGACGCGTCTTGAGGGTGAAGTGCTTGTTGGTGCGCAGATCGTAAAACCACACCCCTTTCGTGTGCACCTGTCCGTCCTTGGGCTTCGCGTCGAAGAAGACCACGTTGGCCTTGACCCCCTGCGCGTAGAAGATGCCGGTGGGCAGACGCAGAATGGTGTGCACATCACACGTTTCGAGCAGCTTGCGCCGGATTTTTTCGCCGGCACCGCCCTCGAAGAGCACGTTATCGGGAAGCACGACGGCCGCTTGACCGCCAGCCTTGAGCATGCTCACGATGTGCTGCAGAAAGTTGAGCTGCTTGTTCGACGTCGTTTCCCAGAAGTCCTGCCGCTCGTACGTGAGCGCGTCCTTGTCTTCTTCCCCCTCGGCGTTCGTAATGGTCATGCTGCTCTTCTTGCCGAAGGGCGGGTTGGCCAATACGTAATCCACCTTCTGCCTGGGCTCCGACACGAGCGCATCCGAGCGGTCCACCGCCGGCTCGCCATCAAGCTCGCCGATGTTGTGCAGAAACAGATTCATGAGGCACATACGCCGCGTGCCCGGCACGATCTCGTTGCCCACGAACGTCTGGTCGCGCAAAAACTCCTTCTGGCGTTTGTTCAGCGTGGTACCGGGGCGGTTGAGCCAGTTGTACGCGCCCAGAAAAAAACCGCCGGTGCCGCAGGCCGGGTCCGCAATGGTTTTCATTGGCTCCGGCTGCACGCACGCCACCATGGCTTCGATGAGCGCGCGCGGTGTGAAATACTGCCCGGCGCCGCTCTTGGTATCCTCGGCGTTCTTCTGCAGCAGCCCTTCGTACAGATCGCCCTTGGTGTCCGCCCCGAGGCTGATCCAGCGCTCGGCGTTGATGAGCTGCACTAGCCGTGACAGCTTGGCGGGGTCCTGAATCTTGTTCTGCGCCTTGAAGAAAATGGCGCCGAGCATCCCTGGCTCTTGCCCTAGCTTGTGCAACGTGGCGAGATACTGCGCCTCCAGCGGCTCCCCGGTTTTGGCCGCCAGTGTGGGCCAATCGTAGCCAGTGGGCACCCGCGTGTTTCGCTCGTAAGGCGGCTGCGCGTATTCGTGCGCGAGCTTGAGAAAGAGCAGATAGGTGAGCTGCTCCAGATAATCGCCATAGCCCACGCCGTCGTCGCGCAGCGTGTGGCAGAAGTTCCAGACCTTCTGGACGAGGGAAGCGCTATTCACTGGTGCGGTCATCGGCCTGTTCGTGGCTGTCGGTATTCATCGTGGTTTGCTGAGCCATCAGCAGCTCGGCTTCCAGCGCTTCAATACTTGGGAGGGCGCTTTGCAGGGTGGCCGGAAGCGACCGGGTGAGTTCGTAACTCGCAATGCCAATAGGCTTGTCTATGCCGCGCAGCGCGTACTCGGCGAGCACACTGTCCTTGGTTTGGCAGAGCATGAGGCCAATGGTGGGCGCGTCCTGTGCATGACGCAGCGTATCGTCAACCACGTTGCAGTAAAAGTTGAGCTTGCCCGCGTACTCGGGCTTGAAGTCCCCGCGCTTGAGCTCGATGACCACATAGGCGCGCAGTTTGAGGTGATAAAAGAGCAAGTCGATGTAGAACTCGCTCTCACTCACCATGAGCGGGTATTGCCGTCCTACGAAGGCGAAGCCCTGGCCCAGCTCCAGCAGAAACTTCTCGAGGTGCGCCACCAGTCCGGTTTCGAGCTCACGCTCGTGGAAGGTGGGTTCGAGCGTCAGGAAGTCGAACACGTACGGGTCTTTGAGCGCCTGCTGCACCAGCTCGGAGTGTGGCGACGGAAGCCGGACGGCGAAGTTGTTGATGAGGGCGCCTTGGCGGAGATGCGCGCCTTGCGCGATCTGCGTCTGCAGGGTGCTGCGGCTCCATCCCTCGGCCACGGCCTGGGTCACGTACCAGCGCCGGGCGGCGGCGTCCTTTACCCGTTCCAGCAGAAGAATATGGTGGCCCCAGGGGAGGGCGCGCATGGCGGGGAAGGTGGCGGCGCCCAACTGTGCCACAGCCTGTGGCACTTTCTGCGCTGCCGGCTCAGCCGCCGCCGATCCCAACGCCAATGGTGCCACAGGCTGTGGCACAAATGCGGGGTCGTCCGGATAGGCCCGGAAGAAGGCGAGCATGCGCTTGAGGTTGCGCTCCGAAAAGCCCTTGACCTCGGGAAGTTCGTTCCGGATATCAGCCGCCAACCGAGGGATGACACCGGCCCCCCAGCCCACCTCCACCTGGCGCAGGTGCAGTGTTTGCCCGACCTGCCAGTACAGCGCAATCAGCTCGGCGTTGACGGCGAACACCGCGCGCGTTTGCGCCGCCTGAATGCGTGCGGTAATGGCCGACAGCAGGTCGGTGTACTGGGCGAGGTCGGTCATGCCTTTGCGCGCCGGCCGCGGGCAGCGCGGGGGGTGCTTGGCCGTGCTGCCGCTGCCGCCGCCTCGCGTTCTGCGCGGATGCGTTCGAGCAGCAAGCTGGCCGGTTCGTCGTTCGGGTCTTGCGCTACGAGTTCGCCGGCGAAGGCGGCGCGCAGGATGTTCTGGCGTTGGGCGGTGGTGTTTCTAAACAGCAGAGCTACGTCGACTTCAACTCTCTCGATAGAAGCGAGGGAATCCAGTACCAGGCTAACAATCTGCGTTTGCTCTTCCAGAGGGGCGAGCGGAATGCAGACAGAATCCAGTTGGTCGAAACTCAGATGGGGGCGACCGGCGCCGTAGTTCATTTCTCGGAACTGCAGCTGCCCATGACCCTCGCTGTTGAGAACCACATTTATGTACTCAGATATCTGCGGCATAGCGAGCCGCAAGAGAGCCACGCTCTGGCAGACAAAGTAACCATCCAGCGGCTCTGCGACTCGACAGATCTGACCTGTGTTGGCGCCTACGATCGTGACCAAAAGATCGTCAACCAAAATCTCCGAGCGAGCCCGATCCCGATGGTCTAGCGGCGGATCAACGTGCTGTTTGAAGGAGAAATCAGGACGCCACGGCCTCACATTCTGGGCCATAACAAAAACGCTTGATCCCCGATCGTAGTACGGCGCCCAGTCACGCGATCCGCTGGTCAGTTCCGCAAGCAACTGGCTTAGGCTCGCCCACACCCAACCCTCCGGGAGTTCCGGCAGGTTGGTGGTATCGGGCTGCAACGGCTCCGGATACTTCTGCCGCCAATCCTTGGGCGGGGTTTTCCCCTGCTCCATGAACTTGGCGAGCTGCTTGGCCTCCCAGCGCGCGCGCCGCTCCACGAGAATGCGCTCGAGCAGCTGTGCTCCGGACTCGGCAGGCGTGTGCTGCTGGCGCCATTCGGCGGTCAGTGCACCTTCAACGGCCGCTTTTAGCAATGACTGGCGGTAGCGCGCGAGCTTCCGCTGCGCCGCCTTGAGTTCGGCCACACCGGCGTCGAGTTCGGAGAGCAGCTCTTCGAGCTTCGCGACGATGCGGGTTTGTTCAGCACGAGGCGGGACTGGCAGCGTTAACGTGCTCAGGTTGCCACGTGAGATACGCTTGCGTGTCGATCCACTCTGCAATGAGCTGATATCACCCCGAAACGAAGGCGAGTTGATGAAATACATCAACCACGCCTGATCGAAATCATCATTCGATCCTCGGATGATACACACATCCACTACCGTGACGCAGGGCCTCGAAACGATTGGGAAAAGACAAGCGCGGCCTAGCGGCTCAGGCATTCGCGCCACCAATAGATCCCCGCCGCGAAGAAACGAACATCCAAGTCGTGACGCTGTTGTTCGAGAAAGCGATCGATTTGACTTGTCCAGGAACTGCCCGTCACCAACATCGGCAAGCTGAATCAGACGAACCTCACCATCCGCGTCTTGATCTTTGCTTTCCACCCAGTCGCCATCTACAAATAGACCGCGACTCCCAACTAGCTCGGGGATGCGGGCGCTAGCCCACCCGCTCGGCAGCTCACTCACGCCACCAACTCCACATTCATCTCATCCATCAACCCGTCCAGCTCCTCACCAAAAAGTCCCCACGCCTTTTGCAGTCCACCCTTGTCCGCCAGCTCGGCGTAGTCAAAGTCCTCGCGGCCAATGCGGCAGCTGCTCGCAATGTGCTCCTTAATGAGGCGCAGCCACTCGGTCTGGTCCGGCGTGAACGCGGTACCACGCCGTGCGTTATGCCGGAAAATCCACGCCCGAAAACGCCGGTCAACTTCGTCGGCGAACGGCCGCAGCTCCGCGTCGAGCCCCAGCGCGAAACGCACGAGTGACACGAGGTCGGTAAGCTGCCGCTTGGTACCGGCGCCCGACACCTTCCCCGGCTGCACGCGCTCGTACGCACTCCACAACCGCTCGGTGGTGAGCATGAGCGGCGGGCGGCTGAGCTGGTCGTGCAACGATTCGATCATCTCGAAGGTGAGCGCTCGACGCGCATACGGCTGCTCGTAGAAGAAGCTCAACGCAGCAATTTCGTCGCGGTTGGCGGCGAGATAGTCGGCAAAGCGCTGGATGGTGGCTCGGGCCTGCGTTTCCGCCTGCTCCGAATAGCCGGAAAAGACCACCTGGTCGAGATTGATATGATCGATGAGCTGCTCGCGTTCGCGGCGCGCGTTCTCGATCTCGTTGCGCAACGCCGGCGTGTCGAAGGGGGCGCAGGCGGCGGCCACCCGCTGTGCCCGCACGGCTTCGATCTCCGCTGGCAACAGCGTGTCTTCACTGCGCCCCAACCCCTTGGCGTTGGCTACCGCGAGCGCCTCCTGCACAATGGCGTCGGCATCGAGCGCCGCGATGAGCGACTTCCCCAGCTCGGCAACGGTGAGCCCACCGCTCACGTCCGTGATTCGCGCCTGCGCTTTGTGGTCAAGCTGCTTGGCCAGACGGACCAGCCGGTTGGCCAGCGACAACACGGTGTCCGTGTCGCGGCTGCCCATGGCGATCCCCTGCAGCAGGTCCTTGAGCGGCACACCCGGCTTTTTCTCCAGTGGGCGGCTCTCCGTCTTGAGCGACTTCTCCACCCCCACCGCGTCGATGAGCACAAAGCGCGTCTTGGCGCCGTCGGCGCTATTGCTCACACGCTTGAGGCTCTCGCCATCGAGGCTGCGCACCCCGCGCCCCTTCATCTGCTCGTAATAGCCCTTGCTGCGCACGTCGCGCATGAAGAGCAGTACTTCCAGTGGCTTGACGTCGGTGCCGGTGGCAATCATGTCCACCGTGACCGCGATACGCGGGTGGTAGTCGTTGCGGAAGCTGCTGAGTATGCTGTCGGTGTCTTCGTCTGCGTTGTACGTGACCTTCTTGCAGAACGCATTGCCCTGTCCGTACACCTCGCGCACGATGTTGATGATGTCATCGGCGTGGCTGTCCGTTTTGGCAAAGATCAGCGTCTTGGGCGTTTCCTTGCGCGTGGGAAAAATCTGCGTTTCCACGGCGGCTTTCATCGCCAGAATGACTTGTCGGATCTGACTGACGTTCACGACAGACCGGTCGAGCTCCTTGCCGGTGTAGATGTTGTCTTCTTCGGTCGCCGCCCAGCGCTTCTTCCGCGTTTGCCGGTCGCGGTGATCCACCCACTCTTTGGCCTTGAGCGCCGCCCCCTTCTGTGTGATGTCGGTCTCGATTTCATACACATCGTACCCCACGTTCACACCATCGGCCACCGACTGCTCATAGCTGTACTCGGCCACCACATTTTCGTTGAAGAAGCCGAACGTGCGCTTGTCGGGCGTCGCGGTGAGGCCAATGAGGCTGGCATCGAAGTAGTCGAGCACCTGCTTCCACAGGTTGTAGATACTGCGGTGGCACTCGTCGATGACAATGAAGTCGAACGTCTCCACGGGCACTGCTGGATTGTAGCGCACCGATTTGGCCTGGTTTGGCGTCTGCTGTACTTCGTTCAGCGAGGTGTCTTCGGCCGATTCATCTATGGGCTCGCCGCTCAGAATGGAGTACATGCGCTGAATGGTGCTGATACACACTTGCGCGTGCGGGTCAATGCTCGACGACGACAACCGCTGCACGTTGTACAGCTCCGTGAACTTGCGGGCGTCATCGGGCGGCGTATACGCCATGAACTCCTGGTGCGCCTGCTTGCCGAGGTTGCGCGTGTCCACGAGGAACAGAATGCGCTTGGCGCCGCCAAACTTGAGCAGGCGGTACACCGATGTGATGGCGGTGAACGTTTTGCCGGCGCCGGTGGCCATGTGGACCAGCGCACGCGGTTTGTTCATGGCCAGCGAGGCTTCGAGCCCCGTCACCGCGCTCACCTGACAATCGCGCAGGTTCGTCGCGGGCAGGGGAGGCATGTCCGCAGCGAGTCGCTGACGGAGCGTGTCGGGTGTGTTCTGCCACGTGTCCAGCTGTTCCGGCCGGAAGAATTGGAACAGTTCGCGCGATCGTGGTGCCGGGTCGGCGTTGTCGGTGAAGCGCGTGACCACGCCGGTGGCCTGGAAGAGAAAGCGCAGCGGCGTTTTGTCCTTGCGCCACTTGAGCCGTGCCGCGGCGTAGCCTTCGGTCTGCGATTCGACCACCGTGATGTTCTCGGCGGCAACGTCTTTTTTCGCCTCGATAACGCCTACCGCCACGCGGTTCACGAACAGCACGTAGTCGGCTGGCCCGGTGTCGGTGGGGAACTCGCGGACGGCCACTCCGGTAGCGGCCGACAGATTGAGTTCCTTCATGTCCTGAATGACCCAACCGGCTTGCTCGAGCTTGAGGTCGATCTGCTGCCGGGCCTTGGCTTCAGGCGTCATGGGTGCGCTCTCCAGTCATTGTCACGGCGTTTTCGCATTCCGCAGCATCACGTAGAGTAACACGCTGCCGAGGGGGGTGCACGGTTTCGCGTGGACAGCGGTTTGGGTTCCAACGGGTGGCGGGTCCGGCGGTTTACGGGCTTTCGGCACTAGCCCTCAGGGGGAAGAACGCAAGAGGACAGGGGGAAGCGCGGCTCCGTCCACACGAACCGCAACTGCAGTTCCCGGTGGACCAAACCGCGCTTCTCCCTGTGCGCTTGCGTTCTTCTTCCTGAGGGCTCGTGCCGTGGCCAGTTAACCGCCGGACCAACCACCCGTAGTCCACCGCAGTCCACCGCCGTTCACCGCAGCCGCCTCACCACCAGCATCCCCGCCCACGGCCCCGCCGCCAGCACGGCAAAGGCCCACGCCCATCCCCACCATTCGGCGAGCATCGCCACCAGCTGAATGACGCCGGCCGTGAGCAGAAATCCGGCCGACGTTTGCAGCGTGAGCGCGGTCCCCACGGCATGTGGCGGGACACTCTCGGTCACCATGACGGAGAACTGCGCGCTGTCGGCAATGACGAAGAAGCCCCACACGAGCGCGATCGGCGCCAGCAGCCAGAGCGACCGGCCGAAGGCCAATCCGATGAGCAGCGCGCAGCTGCCGCTGATGCCCATCGCGAGGTTGACCAGCCAGGCGCGTCCATGGCGGTCGGCCGCGATGCCGCCCCACACGCACCCGATGCCTCCCACGGCGAGTGCAAGGAAGCCAATGACCGACGCGGCCCGCGCACCGCTTGCGTTGCCGTCGTGTGCCGCGACACTGGCCGCGATGAACACGGGGAGCCACGTCCACGCCGCGTACAGCTCCCACATGTGCCCGAGGTACCCGCCCATCGCGAGTCGCCAGCGTCGTTCGCGCACGATTTCCCCCACGAGGGCCCACGAAAACTTTCGCGGCGGAAACGGATACGGCCCTTCGCGATAGCCCACAAACGCGAGCACCGCCGCCACGACGGCGCCGGCCGATGCGGCGAGCGTCACGTTGGCAATGGTGGCACCAGACATCGCCTTTACCAGAAAGGGCAGCGCTTTCCCTACGGTCAACGCGCCGACCACGGTACCCACGGCAAGACCGCGTCGCGCCCGAAACCACGTGGCGACCATCTTCATGGCAGGGGGATGCACCCCAGCCAAACAGAACCCGGTCCAGAAGCGCCAGAGCAACGCGGCAGGCAGTGCCGTTGCGGTGAGCACCATCGCGTTCGCCGCCGCCGCCAACAGCGCACTCACGGCAAAGAGGCGTTTCGTCGGCACGACATCGGCGAGGTTGAGCAACGCCGACAGCGCGGTGCCTCCCACGAAGCCCAGCTGCACGACCGTAGTGAGCCATGCCGCTTCACCGCTCGTGAGGGTCCACTGCATCTGGTACTGCGCCGACAGGGCACTCGCGGCGAACCAGAGCGACATGCCGAGCAGTTCGGCAACGGCAATGACGCCGAGCTGACGCCAGCGTTCCGGATGCGTATCAGGGGCGGGCGCCGCCGCCACGTCAGGCGGGACGGGTTGTCGGAGGGCGTTCGTGCACGCTCACGCCACCGATCGTCACATCGGTTTCACCCACCTGCAACGCCAGCGCACGCAGGAAGTCGTCGACCCGGCTGCTGTCGATGCTGAACGCATTGAAGAAGCGCGCAATGACGTTGTGCAGCTCGCACGTTTCCGTGACCGACAGCTGCGTGCCACCGTCGTGCGGCGCCGCCGCCATGATCCACTCGCCGAAGGCCACGCCGTCGTCATCGAGCAGCTGCACCCGCCGCAGTCGCGGCGCCGACTCCACCAGCAGCTGCATGCTTGGCAACTGCGCGCACCACGCTGGCGTCTGCTCTACCTGGGTGAGCAGCGGCCATACCGTCTCCAGCGGCGCGCGGAGTCGCACCTCACGCGCCACGAGTCGCGTGCGTTGCGACGCGAGCCCTCCCACGATGAGCGCCAGCACGACGGCCACCACGCCCGCCATGATGACGAGAATCCAATTCATCATGGCCGCATTGCCCCGTCAGCCAGCGTGCACGGCGCCGTCGATGGTGTGCCGCACGCGACGCGCCAGCTCGAGCGACGTGAACGGCTTGGAGAGCAACGTCCGTTCGCCATTCACGAACTCGGCCAACAGCGCCCGATCGTCGGTGTAGCCGGACACATAAAGCACCGGCAAGCCCGGGCGCTCGCGGGTGAGTGCATCGGCAAGCTGTCGTCCGCCCACACCCGGCATGATGACATCCGTGATGAGCAGATCGATGCGCCCCGGGAACGCGCGCGAAATGGCCATAGCCGATTCCCCGTCCGTCGCGGCAAGTACGCGATAGCCGCGACGCTCGAGCGCCGCGACGGCCACCGCGCGTACGGCATCTTCGTCTTCAGTGAGCAATACCGTCTCGCTGCCGACCAGCCGCTCGGGCGCTTCGACGATCGTCACCGCTGGCGTGACCAGCTCCGTGAGCCGCGGCAGCAGCAGGTGCATCGTCGTCCCAACACCCACCTCGCTGTCCACGCGAATTTCCCCGCCGCTCTGGTCCATCACGCTGTACGCCAGCGCGAGTCCGAGACCGGTGCCTTTGCCGCGCTCCTTGGTCGTGTAGAACGGCTCGAAAATGTGCGCCTTCACCTCGTCGCTCATGCCGCTGCCGGTGTCGCAGACACGAATGGCAATCCACTCCAACCGCCGGTCGAGACTCAGGCGGCGCGTTTCCGCGAGATCGAGCGCGGCGGTTTCGATGCGGAGCTGTCCGCCGCGGGGCATCGCATCGCGTGCATTGCTCACGAGATTGAGCAGGGCCTGCTCGAGCTGCGACGCATCGGCGCGCACCGTGCCGATATCGGCCCCCAACGTGGTGATCAGATCGATGTCTTCCCCAATGACACGGCGCAGCAACCGGTCGAGTCCGCGCACGACCTCGTTGGGGTCGAGGACCATGGGCTGCACCATTTGGCGCCGGCTCACCGACAAAATCTGGCGCGACAGTTCCGTGCCGCGCACGGCGAGGGCGCGAATTTCCTGCACGTCGTCGCGGGCCGCATCGTCGGCGGACATCTGCACCAGCAACAGATCGCAGTAGCCCAGCATGCCGGTGAGCAGGTTGTTGAAGTCGTGCGAGATCCCGCCGGCAAAGGTGCCGATCGCTTCCATCTTTTGCGATTGCCGCAGTTGCTCCTCGCTGCGCGCCAACGCCTGTTCCGCTTCCCGACGTGCGGTAATGTCGATCCCGACGCTCAACCAGCTCGCCCGCCCCAACCGGCGGGAGCTCGTGGTGACGACCTCCATCACCATGCGATCGCCGCTGGCGCTGCGATGCATCCAGCTGCCGGCATTCTGTCTCGCCTCCGAGAAGGGCAATCGCGCGCCGGCGAAGCGCGGAAGCTCGACGGCGTCGAGCAGGTCGGTGATCTTGAGCGTGAGGAAGGTGTCCCGATCGTACCCATACTTCTCGATCGCCGCTTCGTTCACCGCGAGCACGTTGGCCGTTTCGGCGTCCCACGCCCACATGGGGAGCGGGTTGGAATCGAACAGAAAGCGATAGCGCCGCTCGTTGTCGGCCAACGCGGCACTGCGGCGCTCGACGGTATCGGCCATCTGGTTGAGCGCGACCGCCAGCTGGCCGATTTCGTCGGTCGAGCGGATGGTGGACCGATGTCCGCCGACACCCGCCGCGAGCGCATGGGCATCGGCAATGAGCGATTGCACGGCCGTTACGATCAGCGAGCCGACGGCGTACGCCAACCCGAACGACAGCGCGAGCGCTCCTGCAATCGTGGCCACGCCCGAAGCGGTCGTGGTGTCCACCCCCATGAACGCGACGACGAGCGTGGGGGGCAACAGCGCCACCAAGACCATGAAAAGCAGTCGGGTCCGCAAGCCGATCCCCCGCACCGGAGATGGCGTCGCCGGTAACGGAGGAACCGAAGAAACGGGCACGATTGGGGTTACAGGCACGGTGACTGCCGTTGGGTGCCGGGCGCGTTAGCGCGGGTCCCGTTCGTCGCTCGGCAGAGCGACGGCCATCCCCATGGCGTGGTAGCCCTTGTCTACGTACACCGTCGAACCCGTGATGCCGCTGGCCAGCGGGCTGCAGAGAAACGCGGCGGTCGTGCCGACTTCGCGCGCCGAGAGCTCCTCGGGGAGCGGGGAATTGGCACGGCAGTACTTCACCATGTTGTCGATGATGCCAATGGCGCTGGCCGCACGCGACGCGAACGGGCCGGCGGAAATCGTGTTGACGCGCAGTCCCCACTTGCGACCGGCTTCGTAGGCGAGCACGCGCGTGTCGCTTTCGAGCTGGGCCTTGGCCGACGACATGCCGCCGCCGTAGCCGGGAATGGCGCGTTCGCTGGCCATGTAGGTGAGCGAGCAGATGGCGCCGCCGGGACGCATGAGCGGCCCGAGGCGCTGCACCATGGAGACGAGCGAGTATGCACTCGCGCTGGAGGCGTCGAGATAACCCTGGCGGCTCACCTCGAGCAACGGCTTCTTGACTTCGGGGCCGTTGGCGAGCGAGTGGAAGACCACGTCGAGCGGCTGCTCGCCGAAGTCAGCGATAAGGCGCGCCGCGAGTCCGTCGATGGTGAAATCGCCGAGCTCCTTGTACCGCTTGTTCTCGCGAACACTGGCCGGCGTGCTCTCAAAGTTGTCGTACACGGCGTCGAGCGGATAAATGCGCTCGAAGGTGAGCATCGAGTCATCGGGCATCTGCCGCGATTCGTCGAGTTTGCCGCGCTCGAGGAGGTTGAGGAAGATGTTGAGCGCCGGGGGCCAGGTGGCGACGCATACGCTGGCGCCCGCTTCGGCAAAGGCCTTGGCGATGGCCCAGCCAAAACCGTTGTCATCGGCAACGCCCGCCACAAGGACGCGCTTGCCGGTCAGGTTGATGGGAAGCATGGGGAAAAGATAGCGACTCGACGGCAGTAGGGCAGACGTGTCTACCGGGCGGCCCTGCTGAGCCGGTCCCGCACGCCGTCCCAGCGTGAATCTCCCTCGGGCGGCGCTTCGATGAGCACGAGCCCCGCGCCCGCAGCATCGGCGTCGTGCAGCGCCGCGTACAGCGCACGGGCGTACTGCGATGCGTCATCGGGCATCCGTACTTCCGTCACGCGCGCGGCATAGTGGCCATGCGAGGCCAGCGACACCGAACGCAGCAACGCATGCACGCGAACGCCCGCCGCGCCGTCGCGTACGCGCGCCGTGAGTGCGTCCTGTACTTCGTTCGACTGCGCACTGCCAAAGAGCCACACCTCCGCCGTGGGCGCATAGTGTCGGTCGGCCATGCCGGGTGAGCGCGGCGCCGTGTCGGGCGTGGCGTCATGTGCCACGGCGGGGCGCGTCGCGAATTTCACGAACACACCGATCTTTTCGAGCGCCGCCTGCAGGGACTCCCGCTCCAGCATCCCCGGCCGCAAGATGACGACATCGTCGCCCATGCAATCGACGACGGTGCTTTCGATCCCCACTGCGCACGGACCGCCGTCGAGTACGAGCGGGACCCGATCGCCCAGCGATTGTACGACGTGCGCGGCCGTCGTGGGGCTCACCTGCGTGAACCGGTTGGCGCTCGGCGCCGCGACGGGCACGCCGGCCGCCGTGAGGAGCGCCAGGGCCACGGCGTGATCGGGCATACGCACCGCCACCGCATCGAGGCCGGCCGTGGAGATCTCCGGCACGTGCGCGGCCTTGGGGACCACCAGCGTGAGTGGCCCGGGCCAGAAATGCGTGGCCAGCTGCTCGGCCGACGCCGGCCACGCCCGCGACAACTCGCGCGCCGCGGCAATGGAGGGCACATGCGCGATGACCGGGTTCCACGCGGGACGCCCCTTGGCCGCATAGATACGCGCCACCGCCTCGGGATCGAGCGCGTTGGCGCCCAGCCCGTACACCGTTTCGGTGGGAAACGCGACGAGCTGGCCGGCGCGCAGCAGCGCGGCCGCCTGCGCGATGAGTTCCGGCTCGGGGTGTTGCGGATCGATGCGAACGACGGGCATATACAAACCTAGCGACGACGACCCGCGTGCCTATTGCTTGAACTGGATCGCCTGCTTGGCAATACGGTCCACGAGCTGCGGCCAAATGACCTTGAGCAGCCGCCCGATCTTGCCGCGCCAGGTCATCACGAGTTCACGGTCACGCCGCGTCACGGCGCCAAGAATGAGGCGGCAGCACTCGGCGGTTTCCATCGTCTCGCCCGGACGGCGCGTGTAGGCGCGGTCGCCGTACGCCGTGCCGTCGGGCGCGTAGGCGCGCGCGTTGATCTCCGAAAAGACGAAGCCTGGATAGATCACGGTGACACTCACGCCGCTGTCCTCGAGTTCGATGCGCAACGAATCGAAGAAGCCGGCCACCGCGTGTTTGCTGGCCGCGTACGCCGATCGCCTGGGAACGCCAGCGAGACCCGTGAGGCTGGAAATGGCCACTACCCGTCCGCGCGCCTGCCTGAGGTGCGGCAGCGCGAAGGCGGTGCACCACACGCTCCCCAGGAAATTGAGGCGCATGAGCTTCTCGAAAATCGAGAGGTCGGTGGTCTCCTCGAACAACCCGCTCATGCTCATGCCGGCGTTGTTCACGAGCACATCGAGCCGACCAAAGTGCTCCACCGTGGCGGCCACCACGTGGGCGCACTGCGCCTCGACGGTCACATCGGTCGGGACGACGAGTGCGATCGCGCCAGCCGCGCGACACTCGCCTGCGACGGCCTGCAGCCTGGCCTCGTCACGTGCCGCCAAGGCCACGCGCGCCCCGGCGCGCGCAAAGTGTCTGGCGAGCTCCGCGCCAATGCCGGTCGAAGCGCCGGTAATGAGGACGACCTGTCCGGCGAAGCTCACGTGGGCATCGCCATTCAGCGCCCGGTTGTCCCGCCGTACGACCGGTCGTCGTCCGCGCGGCGGTCGTGCTCGAACGGGGCGTCGAGAATGCGAATGGCGTGTGAGGCATCGACGGCACGGACATACAGCCGCGCGGGGGAGAGCCGGCGCATGGCCGGGAGCATGCCGCCGGCGTCATCCCGAAGGACGACGGCGGGGATCTGATGTGCCTCGAGCACGCTCCGGGCGACGAGCGCCTCCATCTCGTTCACGTACTCACGAATGACCACCATGGCTTCACCCATGGGGCCGAAGGTAGCACGTGGAGGGGGGGTTCGTGAGGTCACTATGTTTGTGCATGCCCGCCTCGTTTGGAATCTTCGTGCTCGCCGAGCTCCCCGGAGAGGCCGGCGCGACCGTCCTCGATATACAGCAGCGCTACGATCCCAAGTTGGCGCGCCTGACCCCGCCGCACGTCACGCTGGTGGGGTCGTCGGGGGTGGGCGCGATTCCCACCGACACGCCGATGGAGCGTATCCGCGCCGCGCTCGAGCCCATTGCGGCAAGCACGGCCCCCATGTCGCTGCCGCTTGGCAAGCCGCATCGCTTCATGCAAACGGACATCATTTCGCTGCCGCTCGATCCCAACGGGCCGCTGCGTATGCTGCACGAACGGCTGGCGCGCAGTGGGTTGCCCTTCAAGCGGTCGCGGTTTCTGTTCTCGCCGCACTGCACACTGACGTTCTATCCGATGCTCACACCGCAAACGGAGCGGGAGCTGCTCGCGGTGCGGGTCACCGCGCCCGCCATTATCGACACGCTGCAGGTGTATCTCACTCGCGACCCGCAGCCCAGCAAACTGCTGTTCACGCTGCCCCTCACCGGCACCACCGGTGCGCTGCACACCGGCACCATGTCGGTGAAGACGGTCAGCAACGTTGGTCCGGGCGCAGCTTCTGGTATGTCGCGGTCGCGTGCTTGAGTCCGAGCAGCGCTGAGGCTTCGAGCTCGTACTCCATTTGCAGGTCGCCCAGCGTGTCGGCATCGCGCTGCGCAATCTGCCGCGAGGCCCGCTCGGCAATGCTGTGGCGCCGCAAGTACTCGCGCGCCGAGAGCCACAGTGCATTGGCCGCCTGACGGAGATCGGCCTGGTCGGTGACTTGGATGGTCGCGGCGACGCGCTCGAAGTGCTGCACCGACTCGGCCAGCGCCAGATCGATCGTGTCGACCATGGCGTGCGCCGCTTCCAGCTCATCCTGCTCGACCCGCAGCTGCATGAGGCGCGCCAGGCGCTCGTGTTGACGCCACGTTTCCACGGCGGTACGCGCGAGCGCGTCGCAGCAGGAGATGGGGCTCGGAGCTACGGCAGTGGGATCGTCGGCGAGCGCGGCAGCGGAGCGGGAGGGAGCCATGGGACCGGGAGAACGGGACGTGCGGAACGGCGTCGGGGCAGCGATACTTCCGTAATTGTGATCTAGTGGGCGAACCCGTCCCCGTGGTAGTGGGGTCGCTCGATTCGCATCGTGTTTCCAGACAACTCGCAGGGGGCGTTGACGTGTCGTTGCGTATCGGAAGAGCCACGTCGTTCGTCGTGCGCGGGGTCCGTGTGGTGTGCCTCTCGCTATCGTGACCGTCGGAAGCCGCCGCGACCTCGAGCGTTTGGCCACGGCGGCCACCCGTCGCATCGTGCTCAACGGCGACGTGGTCATTCCCGGGATCAACGACGCCCATGTACACCTTGGGTTTCTCGCGCCAAGTGCGCCGAGCATGCCATTTACGAGCAATGTGGCAGCGGGTCCGTCGCCGGCCGTGGTGCGTGACTCGCTGGCCGCATTTGCGTCGCGTACGCCAGCGGGTACCTGGTTGCGTGGTGAAATGGGTATGGCCATCCGTAGCGACAGCAGTATGCGCCGCGCGGCTCTCGACAGCATTGCCCCCGATCATCCCGTGCTGCTCTCCGCCACCTACGGCCACGGGAGCATGATGAACACGGCCGCCATGCGGCGTGTGCAGCTGATGGAAGGTGCACCCGATCCGGATGGTGGGTGGTACGAGCGTGATGCGCGCGGCATGCTGACGGGTTTGCTCGATGGTGCGGCACAGGTGCCGGTGTGGGACGCGTACGCGTCGTCGCATGCAGCAGCGATCATCGATCATCTGGAGCAGCTTGGACGGACGTACGCCGGCTGGGGCGTGACCTCGGTTCAGCAGATGAGCAGCGGCATGAGCCCCGCAACGGTGCAGGCCACGTTCGCGCGGGCCGCGCCGCGTATGCGGGTGCGAATCATCGCGTGGCCGGCGCCCGACCGCGATAGGGTGTGGCGTCGCGTGGCCGGCAAGAGCCTGGCGCCACTGGTGCGGGTGTCCGGCACCACGCTCGTGGTGGACGGCACGCCCATTGAAGGGTGGGCGCTCAAGCGCGTGGCGTATACCGGCCGTCCGGGGTGGTATGGTCGACCGTACTACAGCACCGACGCCGTGCGCCGATTCCTGCAGCAGTCACTCGCGCGCCGCGAGCAGCCCATGCTGCACGTGGTAGGTGACAGTGCCATGGTGCTCGTGCTGCACATCATGCAGCAGGTCGCCCCGGACTCGGTGTGGCGCGAACGACGTCCGCGATTGGAACATGCCAACGGACTCACGGAGGCGCTGTCGGTTATCGCCCGCCGTCTGGGCGTCATCGTGTCACAGCCACGCGGGCCGGCCGCGCAGTTGCTCATGTGGCAGCGCGCCGGCATCACGGTCGCGTACGGCTCCGATGCCGAGCCGGCGAACCCGTTCGTTGCCATGGCCGGTTGGACCACCTCGGTGAATGGATCGCCGGTGCTCTCACGCGAAGCGGCGGTGCTTCGCCTTACACGTGACCCGGCCTTCGCGGAATTCGCGGAAACCGAAAAGGGCACGCGGGCAGTGGGGAAGCTGGCCGACCTGGCCGTGCTCTCGCAGGATATCTTTACCGTACCGGCCGCGCAGCTTGGGAGTACACGCAGCGTGTTGACGCTCCTTGGCGGTGTGGTCGTTCACGACACGCGTGCCGCTTCCCGATGAATGATTCCATGCCTTCGTTCATGCATCTGCAGGTCGAGACGTCGTCCGCCGGCGTGCGCACCATCACCTTGGACCGTCCGGAGCGTCTGAATGCAGTGAATCCCGTCTTGGCCACGACGTTTCCGCAGGCCATGCGTGAGGCCGCACACGACGATGCCGTGCGTGTCGTCGTAGTTACCGGCGCCGGCCGGGCGTTTTGCGCAGGTCTCGATTTGTCGGCGCCGGCGGTGCCGGGCGCGTCGCGCGCCGAACAACTCGACCCGTACTACTGGGTGGGCGCGTGGGTACATGCTGTGACGCAGTGCGAGAAGCCGGTGATTGCCGCGCTCAACGGGGTGGCAGCGGGCGCGGGCTTCGGCTTGGCGCTGGCGTGCGATTTGCGCGTCATGAGCGCCGAGGCCACGCTGACCGCCGGGTACGTGCGCCGCGGACTGTCGCCCGATGCGGGGGTCAGTTGGTTCTTGCCGCGACTGATTGGGCAAGCCCGCGCCGGCGATATCATCTTTACCGGACGCGATGTGTCGGCCAGCGAAGCCGAAGGCATGGGACTGGTGAGTGCCGTGTGGGCCGCCGACGCCTTCGCATCACGCGTGGCGGCGTACGCGGCGCAGTTGGCGGGCGGGCCGCCCATCGCGTTCGCGCTCACCAAGCGCCTGCTGCTGGCCAGCGCCGATGCGACGCTCGATCAGCAGCTGCGTGAGGAGCTCACGCATATCAAGCGCTGCTTCGTCACCGCCGACGTGCGCGAAGCCATGGCGGCGTTCAAGGAGAAGCGGACGCCGGTGTTCCGCGGCGAGTGAGTGGTGCGCGCGCGGCGTGTAGCGTGTAGCGTGTAGCGTGTAGCGTGTAGCGTGTAGCGTGTAGCGCGCAGCTAGTGGCGTCCGGGGTTGAAGCGCAGGCTGCCCGGCAGGGCGTTGAGCAGGGGGCCAAGTTCCGTCGCGCGATCCTGCGTGGTGACGAAGGTGAGACCGTCGATGCTCACGACGATCATGCCGCTGATGCCATAGGCCACCACGCAGCAGCCGTCGGCGTGGATGACGTTGCCGCTGCAATCGACGCAGTGCACATCGCCCATGACGCCATTGCCGGTGTCATCGAGTTCGCGCACGCGACGCAGTGAGGCCCACGTGCCCACGTCGTCCCACTCCATGGCGGCGGGGAGCACGACCACATTGGGGGAGCGCTCGAGCAAGCCGCGGTCGATGGACACGCTGGTGACGAGCGCCGCGAAGGCCTCCATCTCGCCGGCGGCGAGCTTGGGGAGGCCATGCTGCAACTCGGCCGTATGCTGTTGGAGTTCGTCGAGCACCACGTCGGCGCGCCACACGAAAATGCCGCTGTTCCAGAGCGCGCCCTTGTCGATGAGCACATCGGCGAGCGCCGCGCTGGGTTTTTCGACGAAATGCTCCACGCGACAAGCGCCCCCTTCGACTCGGCTCACCAGCGGGTCGAGGGGGATCCCGGGCTGCAGATAGCCGAAGCCTGTTTCGGGGCGCGTGGGCTGCGCACCGATGGTGACGAGCACTGTGTCCGCCAGCGCAATCGACGCGGCGCGGCGCAGCGTCTCGCGCAAGACGTCGGGATAGCCCACCGCCAGGTCGGCATGCAGGGCCACGAACACCGTCTCGGGGCCGCCGCGGCGCGACACTTCCTGGGCGCCCCACGCGAGGGCGGCGGCAGTGCCGAGCGGCCGCGGCTCCACCAGCATATTGGCGCGCGGGACTTCGGGAATTGCGTCGTGCAGTGTATCGGCGATGTCGGCGCTGGTCACCACGAGCACCCGCTCCGCGGGGACAAGTGGGGCGAGACGGGCGATCGTGTCGGCAATGAGCGGTCGCTCGTTGACCAGCGCCAGCACTTGCTTGGGGCGGCGTGGTGTGCTCAGTGGCCAGAAACGGGTGCCAATGCCACCGGCGAAGACCACGGCCCACATGGTGGTGCCCGTGTCGAGCGCCGTCGCCCATTCCGCCTCGTCCAACGTATCGGCGCCGGTCACGGGGTGCGTGGTGACCGACGACGGGGGGATCGGACTGACGACACGGGTCTCGGGCATCGGTCGGCGGGTATGTCGTTGGAAAGTCAGGGGGGAATGCCCGAGCCGCTGCTAGGACTCACTGAGCGGCGGCCTAGCGAATCGGACCCGGTACGTCCAACATAGTGTCCAACATACGTCAACTCATGCTTACCCTGCACCTCACCAACGGCGATCACGCCGCGACCGCTTTGGCCCGATCGGGGCTTCCCGGCGACATCCTGTCGTGGCGGGACTTGCTGCACGACGGACCGGTCCCCTCCGATCGCGACCTGGAGACGTTCCGGCGCGTGCGCGGCGAGTTTCTGGCCAGTCGCGGATGGCAGAGCCAGTCGGCGGCCATCGCTGTCTTTGCCGATCGCGACGCGCGTCTCGACAGCATCGGTCCCGACGACGAGCTCGTGCTGTGGTTCGAGCCCGATCTGTACGACCAGCTGCAGCTCATTCAGGTGCTGGCGCGGGTGGCGCGCCGCGCCGCCGCCGAGCGGCCGCGGCTTACCATTGTGCCGGCCGACTGTTTTCTCGGGCCGCTGGCGCCGGAAAAATTCCCGCCCTTGTACGTGGCACGTCGGCCGATCACCGAGAGTGATCTCTCGGTGGGCTCGGCGGCGTGGGATGCGTTCACCGCCGATACGCCCGACACGCTACTGGCGCTAACCGACCGGGTGGATCGCGAGGTGACGGCACGCGCCTATGCGTACGACGATCACGTCCGGTTGCCGCATCTCGTCGCCGCCCTGCGGCGTCAGCTCGAGGAATATCCCGACATTCAGGCGGGGTTGTCGCGCTGCGAACGTCAGCTGTGCGAGGCCCTGTCGCCTGGCGCCATGACGCTCGCCAGGCTGTTCACCGCGCATCAGAGCGCCGAATCGTGGGTGTGGCTCGGCGATTGGAGTTTCGCGTGGTACGTGCAGCGGCTCAGCGATTGTGCCCATCCGCTGGTGGTGCACCTGAACGGATCGCGTGTGATTGCGCCGTTGCGCGATACCGATGGCAAAGCCTTCTGGGAGCGACCGGTGCAGCTCACGCCGCTGGGTCAGGACATGGTACGCGATCGCGCCGACTTCGTGCGCCTGAATGGCATCGACCGGTGGATCGGCGGCGTGTACAACACGGCGTCGAGTCATTGGCGTTGGGATCCGCATCATCATCGCCTCATGTCGCACAGGCTCCAGCGGTGACGCCCATCTGCAGGCCCTCATGAACGACGACGTCATCGATCCACTCTCGTTGCTCGAAGCCGACACCACGCTCGAGGCGGCGACGCCGATTCTGGCGTTGGCGGCGAATTATCTCGTGGGGACCCGCAGTGGCGAGGGGCCGGTGTCCACGTGGCACAGCGCCGACGTCATCGCTGACCGGCTCAACGAGCCGCTGCCGCGTCGCTCGCGTCCGCTGGCCGATGTGGCGCGCCGTCTCTCCACGATGTTGCTGAACGATGTGAACCGGCTTGCGCATCCGATGTATATCGGCCATCAGGTGTCGGCGCCGTTGCCGGCGGCGGTGTGGACGGATGCCCTGATCAGCGCGCTCAATCAGAGCATGGCGGTGCGCGAAATGTCGCCGTCGTTCACGCCGCTCGAGCATCAGGTCGTCGAGTGGATGACCGATCTCATCGGCTGGGACTCGCGCGCGGGCGGCACGATGACGAGCGGAGGTACCGAAGCCACGCTCACCGCGCTGTTGGCGGCGCGCAGTCGCGCGGTGCCGAATGTCTGGTCGCACGGGTTGGGCGATCATGCGCCGGTGCTGGTGTGCGGCGACCATGCGCACTACGCGGTGTCGCGTGCGGCGGGGACCATGGGGCTTGGGGTGCGCCGGGTGATCAGCATTCCCAGCGTCGATCATCGCATGAGTGTTCCGCAGCTGCGCGAGACGTTGTCGTCGCTGCGTGCGGCCGGGACGCGGGTCATGGCGGTGGTGGCGACCGCCGGATGCACCGCAACGGGCTCCTTCGACGATCTCCATGGCGTGGCGGATGCGTGCGAGGCGTTCGCCGACGATCACGGACCGTTGTGGATGCACGTCGATGCCGCCCACGGCGGTGCGGCGATGTTGTCGCCAACGCATGCGCACCGGGTGGCGGGGATCGCGCGCGCGCGATCGGTGGCGTGGGACCCGCACAAGACACTGTTGCTGCCGCTGTCGGCGGGACTGCTGCTCATGCGCGAGGAGCACGATCTCGATGCCGCCTTTGCGCAGAAGGCCCCGTATCTGTTCACCCACAACGAAGACGCGCGGGCGTGGGACATGGGGCCGCGCTCGTTTCAGTGTTCGCGTCGCGCCGATGTCCTGAAGTTGTGGGTCGCGTTTCAGCGTTATGGCGCGGATGCGCTGGCGTCGCTGTACGACAAGCTCTGTCACACGGCGCTGGCACTGCACGGCCTGCTGGAGGCGCATCCGCATTTCGCGTCGCTCCACGAGCCCATGAGCAACATTCTGTGTTTCGCCTGGAATCCGCCGGATATCGATCTCGCGGACCGAGATGCGTTCACGGATGCGCTGCGCGAGCGCTACAACCGCAGCGGCCGAGGCTGGATTACCGCGACCACGCTCGACGGGCGACGTGTGCTGCGGGTGACGGTGATGAACGCGCGCACGGACGTGCCGCATGTGGAGGCGCTGGTGCAGGGGCTCGAGGCCGAAGCCGCCTACGTCCTCAAGCACCACCGATGAGGGGTGAGTCTGGGAGCGTCGAACAAGAGCGGTGAGACGATCGGACGCCGCTCCAGAGCTGAGTTCGGAGTGCCGAGTGCTGAGTGCTGAGTTCGCAGGTCTCAGTCATCAGCCCTCCGTCCTCAGCATGCGGTAGGGTCGCCACCCAACCCTGTTGGCGCTCGTGGGGTCTACAGAGGGAACACTCACCTCTTGGCTGGAGCCAGTGTCATGTCGATGTTCCCGGCCGTCCGTGTGGCCGTGTTCGCGGTGCTGGTGCTCCCTTTGGGCGCGCGTTCGCGTTTCACCGATGCCTCGGTGGTCCCTGCGGCGGCGCTGTCGGCAGAACGCATGGCGCATACCGCCACGGTACTTGCCAGCGGCGACGTGTTGGTGGCCGGGGGATTCACCGACGTCCAACGGGCGGCGCGCAGTGCGGAGCTGTACAGCACGGCGTCGCGCCGCTTCACGGCACTCCCCCGCATGGTGGTGCCGCGCCATAGCCACACCGCCACGCGGCTTGCCGATGGATCGGTGCTCATCGCGGGAGGCTACGCGGCCAACGGCGATCCGGTCGCCGAGGTGGAGCGCTTCGATCCGGTGCGTCGCCACTTCGAGCCCGCGGGCCGCATGCTTGATGCACGCGCCGGCCATACGGCACAGCTGTTGCGCGATGGCCGAGTGCTCATGGTCGGCGGCGTCGGGCCACAGTGGACATTCTTGTCGTCGGCGGAATTGTTCGACCCCGCCCGCAGCCGTGCGGAACGTCTGGCGCCCATGAGCGTACCGCGGGAGAGCCACGTTGCGGTCACACTCAACGACGGGCGTGTGCTCATTGCGGGGGGGCACAGTGGGCGTCGCGCCGCCATACGCCTGTACACGAGCGCTGAAGTGTACGACCCCGTGCTGCGACGTTTCACGCGCACGGGTGACATGCGCGTCCGTCGACACAAGCATGATGCCGTGCGTGCGGCCGATGGTCGGGTGTTGATCACGGGCGGCTCCGACGAGCGCGATGACCACGGCGCCTATCGAACCACGGAGTGGTACGACCCACGGACGGGCGTGTTTACCATGGGCCCCGTGCTTGAACGGGCGCGCTACAAGCACGAGCGGAGCAGTCTGCTCATGGCGAACGGCGACATTCTCATTGCCGGCGGCGCTGCAGAGCCGGAAGTCCTCGATAGGCAAGCCAACCGCTTTCGCGTGATTCCTTCGCCTACGCCACTGGCCGGCCAGTTTTCTGCCGCCGCGCTGCTTCCCAACGGTCGCGTGCTGATCACCGGAGGCTACGGCAACGGCGCGGGCCCGCGCGCGCTCACATGGGAATACCACCCGTAACCCGAGACCGCAGGTCCTGGCCACTCGCGACGGCGTTCCTCGATTCTCACACCTGTGCAGGACTGCGTTCAGAATTCCGAACTCTCAGCACTCAGCGCTCGGCGCTCAGGGAAGAAACCAAGAGCGTTCCGCTTCTGTCGCGACCCGGCACGCCCGTCGGCGCCCGCTCCAACGGTGCCGGTTCCGCGCGACCGCGTCGTAGAGGCCGTCGCGCAGTCCCCTTGGGATCACCCGCAGGAGCGTCACGGCGCGCCACACGCCCCCCAGCTGCGCCACGGCGGCGATCGCGGCGTCGGAGCGCACCAGCAGGCGTGACCCGTCGTCCACGATGACCGAGTCCACGGCGGGGAGGTTGGTGTAGCTTGCGGCCGTCTGCCCTTGCAGCGACGCGAAACGTAGCGCCCCCTCCTTGTCGCGCGACACAAGGAAGTCGACGAAGCCGTTGCACAGGCCGCAGGCGCCGTCGAAGAAGACCAGGATGGTCGAGGTGTGGGAAGCCATGGTGCCGAAGAATACCCACGATGGCTTGGAAAGTGACGTGGCGCCGCACAACGTTCGGCCATGGCCATTCACGTCGTGCTCGTCCATCCGGAAATTCACTGGAACACCGGCAACGCCGGACGCACCTGTCTTGCCGCCGGCGCCACCCTGCACCTCATCGAGCCGCTCGGCTTCTCCCTCGCCGAACGGGAAGTGAAGCGCGCGGGACTCGACTATTGGGAGCATGTCGACCTGCGCGTCTGGAAGGACTGGGACACGTTCGAAGCCGAGCTTCCGGCGCTTGGCGAGCCGTGGTTCTTCTCGACGAAAGCGACGCACACGTTCTGGGATGCCCCCCTTGGCGAAACCGATGGCACCGTGCTCGTGTTCGGGCGCGAAACCGGCGGGCTGCCACCATCGCTGCACGCCAAGTACGCCGACCGCTTCGTGACCATGCCCATGTACTCGCCCGCTATACGGTCGCTCAACCTGTCGACGAGCGTGGCCATCGGGGTGTACGAAGTGCTCCGTCGTCAGCGGTCCCACGTATGACGCATGCGCGCGCGAGAGTTCTGATGGGACTGATGGCCGCAACGGTCGTGGCTGGGTGCGCCAGCGCCGGCGCGACCATTGACGATGCGACGCAGCCACAGCAGACGGTCTTCACCGATCCGAACGTGTCGACGATACGCACCGATGCGCCGCGGTCGTCGTTGCGCACCATACCGGCGCCCGTCGCGGTGGTGCGCACCGCGGTGCAGCAGACGTTTCTCGACTACAGCATTCCGCTTTCCATGAGCAATCCGGCGGCCGGTCAGATCGGCAACACCGACTTCTATCGTACCGGCAAGTTCATGGGACGCCCCATGGTCGAACTCGTGTCGTGCGGCAGCGGCATTACCGGGCCCAACGCCGCCAGCTATCGCATCTACATGTCGATGCTGGCGTCGTACAAGGATGACGGGAAGGGCGGTACGCTGGTCGGCATGAACTTCACCGCAGCCGCGCGCGACGTGGCCGGCGGCGCGACCGCCGACCGGCTGCCCTGTGGCAGCACCGGGCGCGTGGAGACGCTCTTTCTCGAGCGCGTCGCAGCGCTGATCCCCAAGTAAGCGTTCCATTCAGAAAAGCATGTATGTCCATCGAAAGGATCGATGGACGCTATGCTTGTGGCCGGCTGTCGCTCGTCCCTACACTCCTTCCATGCTGTAAAAGAGAAACGGCCCCTCGGAACCTTTCCGCTTCACGAACATGGGGAGTAGCCGCCCGCGCCGCCTGGCGCGGGGCTGATGACCGTCAACACGAGGCGCTGCCTCCGGTTGTCAGCGTACTGCGGAGGGTGTCGCCAATAGGCGATGCCCGAGCGTGGTGTCGCGCGAGACCATGGCACCTGTGTGCCGTGGCTCATGTGCATTTTCGCCATGACATCCGCGGCCCACTCTCCGGGCTCGAATCGTGTACATCGTGCGAAATATCCTTGCGGCTCTCCTGCTCTCGCTGGTCGTCCTGACCACCTCTGCTTCGGCACAAGGCGCCCCGTCATCGGCGGGGAAGCAGGCGGACGCGCGCGCTGGCCTGCGCCCGACACGCATCGCCGTCTTCGATTCACGTGTCGTGCTCGATTCCATGCCGGAACGCAGCCGCGCTGAGTCGGAGCTGGCGCTGGCGCAGGCGCGGGTCAAACTGGAAGCCGCCAAGGACTCCCTTCGTGCCGCCGTAGACGAACTCGCCAAGTTCGAGCAGACGATGTCCATGCGCGAACGCGAAGCCGTCACGCTCAACCTGCGCGCGCGGGAACTGCTCGTGGAGGAAACCGTCGCCCGTCTCGATCAGGACGTGCAGCGCGCGTACGTCACGCTCCGCCAACCCATGGTAGAGCGTCTGCGAGCGGCGGTGCGGGCCGTGCGCGAGAAAGAGGGATACGATCTGCTGCTCGATCTGGCGAGTGAAGGACTCATGCTCGAAGCGAGTCCGTCCATCAATCTCACCAGTCTCGTCTTACGTGAACTGCGGAAGCCGGTCGCCGATGCACGAAACCGCTGAAATTCACTCGATCTTCCAGGACGCGTGCGCGCTGAAAGCGGAGTACACGCGCATCAACGAGCACATCGTCCGCGTGGTGTGTGCGGTCCCCCACGGGCGCGTGACGACGGTGGAGGCCATCAGCCATTTTCTGCTCGTGCCGGCGCACCACGTCACGTATCTGCTGGCGAGACGTTCGGATACCCACGGGCTGGCACCGGAGCGGCCAATCGATCCGGCGCTGCCGCTGGTCTCGTGGCAACCGTCGGTGCCCTGGCATCGTGTGCTGGCGCACCGCGGCGCCATCGGCCGTCCCCTCCTCGATGCGAACGGACGTACGCAAGCGCAGTGTCTCATGGCCGAAGGGGTCGCCGTGGACTATCGTGGACGCGTCGGCGACTTCGAAGCGCGCTTCTTTGAGCTTACACCGTCCTCCACCGGCGTTACGCCGACGGCGCGATAGCGCACGATTGCGAGAGACGCCACAGCCCGGCGGCAGTACCGAGGATGGTCACGGTGATCAGCGCGATGCCGACCTGCTGCTGCTCCCCGCGCGCATAGCTGGTGCACAGCCGCGCCGGTGCATCGAGAAATAGCATGCCGGCGGCGGCGCTCATCCAGACCGTGTTGCCGGGCACAAAGGTTCGAACGATGGTGGAGGCCTGCTGCCAGGCGCGGGCGGCCAGTCGGCCGGCAATGACGAGCAAGATCACCTTGATCGTACAGTGGCACGCGAGCTTAATACGCAGCTGCGGCAAACGCTCGGTTTTGACACACCGGCGACTGTGCTCGCACGTGCTTTTGCGCTCACCGGTTGAATCCGCCCACGTATTGACAGAAATACGGCGGGCATGTACCCTTGAACGGAGTATAGAGCAAACTGACGCGCATCACGGCTCAGCGACATGCCGTGAGCACCCAAGTAATTCATTGGATGAGCGGGATGACTAAATCCCAAGTGGTGGTGCGACGGCCGCTGTCGATCGCGGTTCTTCTAGTAGTAATCGTTCTCGCTGCGTGTTCTCCGGGCGATTCGGAACCGGTTGCCTCGGTCGTCGGTCCGGTCGCGGTGCAAAGCGAGAATGCGGACGTGACTTTCCGAAGACCGGAAGTCATCCATCAAGGTATTCACGCGGTGTACGACACCCTCGCCGCTATTGCTCACAGTTTCGTGGGGCTTTCCTACTCGTCTCGCGATGATCGTTTCGTCGTTGGACTCACCGAACTGAGCGATTCCACGAAGATTGCCGGTGAGGTGGTGCGTCAGCTCGAGCAACGCGTGCAGTACTATTCAAATGCAAAGCTACGGCTGCCCAAGCCAAGGCTTCGCTTCGAAAAGAAATTGACAAGCTGGCGCGCGCTATCGTCTGTTCGTGATAGCCTGTTACTCGGTCCTAGTTTTGACTTTCCGGCAAGAGTTTCGGTCGATGAAGGGGCCGGCATCATTCGCATAGGTCTTGGGTCACTCGCGAATGTTACGTCCTTTCAGCGCGCACTCACCACCCGGCCGAACCTTAGGCGCTTTGTTTCAGTTGAAGTCGCTGATGCGGTGTCACCAGTACAGCCCACCGATTTGAACGGCAGATTCCGACCGCTTGCCGGTGGCACAAGAGGACTGAACGGTTGCTCGGTGACAATTGCTGGCTTCGTTAACTCACAAGCGCGGGTCCTTACCGCGTCGCACTGTACCCTCTACAAATTTGGGCTGGACGGCGGACCGTTCCAGCAGCCTTTTGGCGCAGTCCCTTTCTGGGGTGGTGAGGTAGAAGATCTGCCGACCTACCGATGCGGCTCATGGATCAATCGGAAAAACTGCCGCCGTGCTGACATCGCGGTTTTCTCGATCAATGGAATCGATCTGAACTCCCCGGAGCAACCGTTCTTTCCGGGGCTGATCGCTCGACCAATTGCACGGGTCGCCGGAGCCTTTGGCGTACCAGGACCAACTAGTGTCTCAGGATTTCTCGAAGTTGCGGGCGTCTTGTCTTGGGCAGTAAAAAACGAGGTTGTTGAGAAAATCGGAGCTGAAACCGGATGGACCTTCGGTGTTGTCACCGATACCTGCGTCGACGAGACTTTTCCAGGAGGCGTCTATAGATCCGTTGTCGTGGTATGCACGGACGTTGCGCAGATTGCTCCGAACGGGGGAGACAGCGGAGGACCTGTCCTGAAGGATCTCAACACGCAAAGTGGCGGAAATCAAGTTCTGTTTATGGGTGTTATGGTCGCGGAAAACGCCGTAAACAACAGCATCGGCGTATATAGTTCCTTCAATCAGATTCGTCAGGAAATCCCAACGCTGTGCTTCGTCTACGGATGTTGACACAGTATCTCATAGGACGCCGTCATCGTTTGCTCGTTGCCGGCGCACTCGCCGTGTTGAGCTGCCGCCAGAGCACGTCTCCGTGCGACGATGACACCGTGCCTGCGATCCCGCTCATACGCGTTATCGCCACGGATTCGGCGGGGACGCCGATCGCAGCGCGGGTATCCCGGATTCGCGCGGATGGGACACGTTCGGACACCATCCCGCTCGAACGCATTGGCCAGCTAGGCACACCGCCCAAAGGACAGGCCAGTGCGATGACGGTCGCGATCATCGCCAACGGGTATCGTGAGCGACAGGTGGAGCTTGGCGAGGTATGCTTCGGCACTTCGCAACCACTCATCGTGCAGATGCAACAATGAGCGCCTTGTCGACGGCGATGGATCACGTACCGGCCGCAAAGTAATGGGTGCAGGGCGCGCGCGTGAGTGCTTGCGCCCCAGTGGAGCCGGAGACTTTGCGCGGCGCTTCTACCAGCCAACCACGATCTCGACCGGCGTCACTCCCTGACTGTACTGGCGGAACGGCTCGACAGACGCCACACGCCCAGCGCCGTTCCCAGTATTGTTGCCGCTATGAGCGCGATACCCACCTGTTGCTGTTCGCCACGTCCGTAGCTCGTGCACAGCCGCGCCGGCGCGTCGAGAAATAGCATGCCGGCGGTGGCGCTCATCCAGACCGTGTTGCCGGCCACGAACGTTCGCACGATGGTGGAGGCCTGCTGCCAGGCGCGCGCGGCCAGTCGGCCGGCAATCACGAGCGAGATCACCTTGATCGTATTGATCACGCTCTGCTCCACAGCCGCGTCGAGTGCGCGTGGGATCATCCACGTCGTCACGATGCCGGTGGCAAAGACGAAGGCCGGAATGATCGGCACCCACGTCGGCTTCTGCGGGCGCGTGTACATGATGGTCGTAAGCACGCCCCCCGCGAAGAGCAGTGGCAGCTGCACGAACATGTGCAGCATCATGCTCGACATGAGCCAGTCACCACAGATGAGCGCCGCCACCAGCACCATGGGTGCGGTGAGGGCATTGGCCGAGGTGGCGTGGGACAACTGCTGACGCGACATCGGCTGAGGAATCATCGCCGGAAGGCTCGGCTTACCGAGTCGGTCATGGCCAGAGCGTCGTCCGGCGCGGTGATGGGAAAGATCCCTACGAGCTGTCCATTGGGTGCCACTACATGAAGCGCCGTATTGTGCACGAACTCGTCCCCCTCTCGAATGACTCGAATACCAAAGGTGTCGAGCAGTGCGCGCAGCACCACGCGGTCGGGCGGCGTGAGGACGATCCAGATGGATGGATCCGGCCGCTGCGCAATCGCGAAGTACCGCAGCGCGCGCGGCGTATCCCACTCCGGGTCGAACGAGACGGTCACGAGCTGAATGCGACCGGACAGCTGCCGCCGGGCGATCTCGCGCTGCAACTGCTGGTAAATACCGTTCTGCGCCGCGCACATCGATTGGCAGCGTGTGGCGATGAAATCCACGATCATCGCGCGTCCGTCGCCGCCGAAGGTTCGGGTGACGCTGTCGGCATCGAGCAGGCGAACGTCGGGCACACGCCGCGGACGCGCGGCTACTTTGAGCGCCCGCGCCGTATCGGTGGTGAACGCGGTGAAGCCCCGCGCGGCGATCAGCGGCGCGGCAACCCCCGCGAAAAGCAGCAGGAGCTGCACGAACAGGCGCCCGCCAACCTGCGACGTCGGACGTGTCACGTCGCGATGCCGATCAGGGCACGGAGTCGAGCGCCGCGCCGCCTTCCCACGATACCGTGCGCGCGCTGGTTCGCGCCCGCTCGGCAGCAACCGTGGCCGCGCTGACCGAGGAGGCACTGTTGCCGAAGCTGCTGCGCACATAAGTGGCGACCGCCGCGATTTCCTCGTCGGAGAGCGACTTCCACGCGGGCATGAGGCCATTGTAGGTCGCGCCGAGCACCTCGATGGGCCCCTGAATGCCATGCAGCAGAATTTGCACGAGCCGCGTCTCGCTCCCCGTCACCCAAGGCGAATTGGCCAGCGGCGGAAACACGCCCGTAACCCCTGCGCCTGTGGCCTGATGACAGCCCGCGCACTTGCCCGCGTAGGCTTGCCCCCCATCGAGCGTGCCAGCCTTCGGCGCGGCGAATCCTGCGGCGGTGCGTCCATCACCGAGCGTGGCATCCAGCTGCGGTGTGCTCGTGGCAAGATACCACGCACCCCACCCCACCAGGGCAATCGTCACCGCGAAGACGACGCGCGGCAGTGGCCGCACCCGCTCATTGGGATCGTCGAACTCGCGCTGCCGTGGCGGCAGAGTTTTGCGATCCGGTGTCATGGCGCTTGCTCCTTCGCCACCTGACGAGCCGGATAGCTGTGGTCGAGCGACAACAAATACGCCACGAGATGGACGGCGGCTTCGGTCGCGACGACGCGCACCCCCGGAGCGACGATGCCCGGCGGTAAGGCCACCACGCGTTCACCGGGCTGCGCCGGACCACGCCGCTGCTCGAAGAGGAACGGGTACGCCGGCATGATCGACCCCGGCAGATATGCGCGCGGCTGATACAAATGCCCCAGGTGCCAATCGGCACTCGGCTGGCGCACGGCAATGTTGAACAGATCGGGCCCGGTGCGCATGGTGCCGAGCAGGTGCGGCGTATCGTAGCGATAGTCGTTGGGCACCGACGGACGCCCCCAACCGCGCTGCATGTCGGGCGCAATGCCGGGATCGCGCGGCTGCTGCGAGTGGCAGTAAATGCACCCGTTGGCGATGTACACCTGACGCCCCGCGATCTGCTGCGCGGTGTACGGACGCGGAAACGGCGTGACCGCGCCGGGCTTGGTGAGGACATACGGCAAGGCGACGAGCGCGATCATTGATACGACCACGATGACGACCGCACCGATGATGAGGCGCGTGACGTCGACGTTGCCGTGCGCGCCGCCGGCGGGAGGGGTGCCCGGCCCCGTCGGCGGTGTGCTCATGCGCTTGCCTCCTGTACGAGTGACGACCGGGGGGTATTCATGCTCTGCCGGCGCAGCAGCGTCGGTCCGCGCCGCGCTTCGCCGCGGCGCAGCAGCATGAGGCCGACATGCACCGCGAACACCAGGTGCCCCAGCGTCATCAGGGTGCCACCGATGGAGCGCAGCAGCAGATACGGTTTGGTGATGGTCACGCTGTCCATGAACGGCTTGCTGCCGTCGAGCATGGCGAGACCCTGCAGCCAGCCGCCAATGGAGAGACCCACGAAATAGATCGCGAAACCCACGATCACCAGCCAGAAGTGGGCCCGAATGAGCCGCGACGACGGCCACTCCCAGTCGAGCACGCGCGGCAGCATGAAGTAGATCGCGCCGAACATCACCATCGAGAAGAACCCGTACAGCCCCAGGTGGGCGTGCGCGACGGTGTAGTGCGTGAAGTGGGTAATGGTGTTGATCGTGCGCAGCGATTCGATGGAGCCCTGAATGGAGGCGAGCGTGTACATCATGCCCCCCACCACGATGAAACGCAGCGTGGGCGAATAGCGCAGCGCACCCAGGTGCTTCCACGAGGTGCGGTGCTGATTGATCGCGACCGCCAGCACGGGAACGACCATCATCATGCTCTGCACAATCGACAGCGAAATCACCCATCCCGGCACGGGGCCACCAATGAGATGGTGCCCGCCCACCTGGCTGTAGAAGAACGCCAGGCTCCAGAAGCCGATGAGCGACAGGTTGTAGGAGTGAATCGGCTTGCCGAGGACCTTGGGAATGAAATAGTAGATGGCCGCGAGGCCGATGGGGGTGAACCAGAGCCCCAGCATATTGTGGCCATACCACCAATTCATGGCGGCCTGCTGGACGCCGTGGTGGAGCCCCGGCCAGTTGGCCACCGTGATGAGAATGGGGAGCCACACGAGGCCGGCGGCGATGTACCACACGGACACATACAGGTGATCGACGGTGCGTCGACGCAGGGTGCGCAGCAGCGCGACGCCCATGAGGGTTCCGCCAATGACCAGCGGGATGTCGCAGAACCACGGGAACTCGAGCCATTCGAGCCCCGTGCTGTGTCCGGTGAGGACGGCCACCAGTCCGGCGGTGACGCCGAGCCCCCAGAGGGTGGCGCCCAGCGCCGCGGTGCGCCCGCCCACGAGCGGGGTGCGCAACAGGCGCGGCATGAGCCACAGCGCGACGCCGAAGGCGGACAGGCTGCACCAGCCGTAGGCGACGGCGTTGAGGTGGGCCGGACGGATGCGGCCAAAGGTGAGCCACGCCTCGTTCACGAGCCAATCGGGGCGGTGCAGCTTGATGCTCGCCACGAGTCCGAAGACCGACGCCACCACCAGCCACAGCGCGGCGAAGCCGATGCAGAGCAGCACGGGCCAGCGCCCCGATGCGTCTTGCGTCGCGCGGTCGTCGGCTTCCTCGGGGGTGAGCACGGCAAACTCCCCCGTGTGCCCCGTGCGGGTCATGGTGTCCTGCAGCTCGTCCTGCTGCTGCACCGACGCGGCCGCGGGCTCCTCGATCAGGCCCACTTCGCGACTGCCGAAAATCATGCGGCTGGCACGATCTTCGGGGCCGAACAACCCCTGCGACATGGACCAGATAAACACACACAGCGCGGCACACGACACGAGAAACGTCACGGCCAGCAGTCCTGCCCACATACTCATGATTCACCCACGGAGAAAGCCACGAGACTGGACGCGGCATCCGGCGGAATGGTTCCCGCCACGTCGGCGTGGCCATGGTTGGCGCACTCTTGCCCAGCTTCTATGGGGTGGCGAGTATACAACCGGTCTCGGGACGAGACCGTGATGTGCCGGATAGTCGCACCGGTTCCGCACCGTCTCTCTTCCAGAACACGCGGCCTTACTTCGTGACCGAGCGCGCCAACCCTTTCGTCGGCTTTCGACCGTTCGATGCGGCCGACGCGCCCCTGTTCTTCGGACGTCGGGAGCAGACCATCGCGTTGGTCGATCGGTTGGGCCGAACGCGCCTGCTTCCGGTCGTGGGAAGTCGCAGCAGCGGGACCTCGTCGCTGGTGTTGGCTGGGCTCATTCCCACGCTCCACGCCGCCGCCGCCGCGTTGGGGCGCGTGGCGTGGGTCACGGTCGTTACGCGTCCGGGCGATGCGCCGTTCCACAATCTCGCGCAGGCGCTGCTCGAAACCGCCGGGGTTGGCCGCGACGCGCCGGCACGCCCCATCCCGCGTGAGGCCGTGCAACAGTTCGCCGCCCGGTTGCGGGGGGAGGGTATGGCCGCCGTGCGCGAGTGGTACGCGGCGCGTGCCACGACTGGTGCCGGTCGATCGGTCCCGGTGCTGCTGGTCGTCGACCAGTTTCACGAGCTGTTCGCCATTCAGCGGTCCCCTCGACTCCCCCCCGACGACGGGGATATCGAGTTGGCCACGCAGCAGCACCTCGCGGCCGAACGGAGTGCCCGCGACTCCGAATGCGCCGCGTACGTGGCGCTGCTGCAATCGCTGGCCCGTGATCCGTCGTTGCCGGGGCATGTCGTGCTCACGATGCACACCGACACGCTGGCCGATTGCGAGCGCTATGATGGGTTGGCCGAGTCGGTCAATGCCCATGCGTATCTGGTGCCGCGCTTGTCGCCGGCGCAGCTCAGAGAGGCCATCGAGCAGCCCGTCCTCCGTCTGGGCGGGAGCGTGGCGCCGGCGCTCGTGCAGCACCTGCTGGCCTCCGCCGCGGCGCGCAGCACCGACCCCGACCGCGAGGCCTTGCCGCTGTTGCAGCATCTGCTGCTCCGCCTGTGGGAGCGGTGGTGGATGAAGCACCCGGCCGCCGACCGCGCCCCACTGCTCGATGAGGCGCTGCTCGAGGAGATCGGTGGGGTGGCCAACGCCCTCGCGCTCGATGTGGAGCGCGTCGTGGGCGGCTACGATCGCGACATGGTGTCGCGCGTCTTCAAGCGCCTCACGCAGTTTGCCGCCAACGGTCGGCGGGCTCCGCGCGCGGCCCGGTGGCTCGAGCTGCGCGCCGTGGTCGCCGCGAGGACGCCCGAGGCACAGGCACGACTCGTCGCGCTGCTCGATGCTCTCACGCACCCGGATACCCACCTGCTGCGTCGCGTCGATGATGGCCAGCCTGACAATCCGCGGTATCTGCTCGCCACCGACTGTCTCACGAAGCATTGGCTCGCGTTGCGCACCTGGATGGATGAAGAGCGGGCGCTGGGGGAGTGGTACTATGCGCTCGCCGATCGCGCGTCGCGCCACGCGCGCGGGGCCGATGTCGAGTTGCTCACGCGGCCGGCCTGGCAGCTCGCGCAGCAACGGCTCAGCGGTCCGGCGTCGGAGGCGTGGGTCACCGGACGGTACGACGACAGCGCCGCACCACGGCGACTGATTCATCACTTCGTGCAGAGCAGTCGCGACGCGCGGACGCGACGGAACGTGACGCGCGTGGCCGTGGCGGCGTTGCTCGTGGCGGCGCTGGTGGCGGTGCGGATCAAGGTCGGCCTGTCCGACCGCACTGTGCGCACGCAGCAGCTGGAAGCGGTGCTGTCTACCGGTCTGCAGCGCTTTGCCCTCGCCGACCCGACATACGGACAGTTGCTGGCCGGTTTTCTCGGGGTGGAACTCTCGGAAGACTCGCTGCGGGCCTTCGTCCATCGCCTCGAGGAGCGTCCAGCGGCCCTGCTGGAGGTGCCGCAGGTCTCGGCGGTCGCCATTCTCGACAGTGCGCATGTCGTGACGGCCTTTCTCAGTGGCGACGTGACGGTGGCCTCGCTGCAGGCACCGCAGCGTGCGGTGGGCGTGGTGCCGCGCGCCGCGAATGCGCCGGCGGTGGAGTTCGTCCAGATCGCGCGCAACGGCGCGCTCCTGCTGATCGATACGACCGGTACCCTGGAGGCGTACACGTTGCGCGCGCCCTCCGGCACCGCCGTCCGCACCACGCGGCAGCCGTTGCGTTCGCGCGTGCTCCACGTGGCGCGCTCCGCCGACAGCAGCACGATCGGCATGCACACCAGTGACGGACGCCTCCTGCTCTGGCATGCCGATACGCCCGCGCGGGTGGATGTCCTCGTCGACGCGTCACCGGTGACCGCGTTCGCGTTTTCCCCGCGCGACGGCGATCGGCTCGCGTATGCCACCGGCGGTGAGAATGCCAGCGTGGAGGTCGTCACGTCGCTGACGGGGGCGCCGCAAGCCTCCTCGCAAGCCTCGCCGCAATTCACGCGGGTCGCCGGGGTGTCGCCGCGCGTCGTGCAGCAGCTCGCGCTCGCGGCGGATGGCCGGATCGTGGCGATCGCAGGCGACGATCTGCTCGAACTCCGCAGTCCGGCCGGTTCGCGCGTGGTGACCGGCTTTCATGGCACGACCCTCGCAGCGGTCAACGACAGCGCGGCGACCGTGGTGGCGGGGACGATGGATGGGTACGTGGCGCTGTTACGCGCGGGGCAGGCGAGTCCCCCCACGCGCATCACCGAGCACGCCGATTATGTGAGTGCCATCGAGGTGGACGACGACGGCTTTGCACTGTCGACATCGGCCGATCAGGCCATGCGCTACACCGCGCTCGCCGATCCGGGGGAACAGTATGCCCTGGACGGCCACCGCGGTGTGGTGCGCGCCGGCCGGACCGCCAGTGGGTTCGGACTCCTTGCCACCATCGATGACGACAACCGGCTGCGCGTCTGGCAACCGGCGCCGTGGCGCAGCCGCTATCTCCTGAACGCGACCCGCAGCAGCAGCCCGTCCTGGTTCATCAGTCGTTTCGGCGATCGCCTCGTGACCACGCAGCGCGACTCGTTGATGGTCGAGCAGAGCGAGCGAGCGCCGTCCGGGCGTGTGCGCGCGGTTGCGCCGCTCCCGACACCGACGGCACGCGTACTGGCGCTCTCTCCATTGGGCACCACCGCAATCCTCGGCGGGGAGGACGGCAGGCGCTGGTGGTGGCACGAACGCGCGGGCGCGGAGACGGCTCCCGTTACCGCCGCCGATTCGCTGACGACGTTGCGCCCGTTCTTCGGGGCACTCGGCGTGGACTTCAGCAGCGACGGCGCGCTGCTCATGGCGGTGCACGCCGATTCGACGGTGTCGGTCCTCGATGGCAACAGTGGGACCCTGCGCACGGCGTCGGCGTGGGCAACGGTGCGCGTCCCCACGGCGCCGCGCCTCGACAGTGTCGGAGCGCAGGTGGCCTACGTCGATTCCGCCGGTGTGCAGGTGCGTGCCGTCGCTACCGCGCGTCTGGTCCGACGTTTCCCGCGTCGGGTGAACGCCAACACGGTCTCTCACGCGCTGTTCCCCAGCGGGAAGCGCGTGTGGTGGGTGGACGACGACGGACGGGTGTTCGTGCGTGAGCTGGCGGCCGCGCGCGATACGCTGCCGACGCGTGCGGCGTTCACCGGGGCACCGCGGACGACCGTAACATCCTTTGCGACGCGTCGCGACGAGTATGTCTTTGCCTACGTGACCGATCGCGGCGGGTTGTTCCTGCTCGAGGTGCTGCCCACCTCCTTGCGTCAGGTGGCGCTGCCCATGCGTCTTGCGAGCAAGGATGCCGTGCGCCACGTGGCATTCGATTCCAGCGGGCTGCGCCTGGTGGCGACGACGGAGTTCGGGAGCGTGCACCTGTGGGAGCTGTGGTGGGATACCACGTCCGAAATGATGCGCGCGCGACCGGTCATGCAGCGGGAACATGCGCCGCGCGTGCGGCGATCATCCGTCGTGCAGTTGGCGGCCTCGGTCTTCTCTGAAGACGGGACGCGATTGCATTCGTTCATGGCGTTGCCGGACGAGCTGTCACGGCAGCGCACCTGGGATCTCGACGCCAATCTCATTCGCGCCCGTGCCGACCGCTGGAAGACGCGCTGCGTGGACTTCTTCGCGCTGTTCCGTGAGGCCTCGCGTGAGTTCGATCGCGACACGGGCAGCTGCGTGTTCAACCCGAGCCCGGCCAAGCGTACACCGCCACCGCCACCGCCGCGAACAGCCGCGCGGTAACACACGGTGAGCTCCCGGCGTTAGGCCCCCGGCGGCCTACGTCGCGGATTCCATCATCTTGTGCGCCGCGCCGCAGCTCGAGCGGATGACCAGCTGCGCCGGCAGGATCTCGTGATTGGCCGGTACCGCCGTGCCGCCGCCGCGCAGGGTTTCGATGAGTCGCAGGGCGGCCCGCTCGCCAAGCGAAAAAATGGGCATGCGCACCGTGGTCAGCGGCGGTGACAAGAAGCGCGTCATGGGAATGTCGTCGAACCCGGTCACGGCGATGTCGTCGGGAACCCGAAGGTCGGCATCCTTGACGGCGGAGATGGCGCCAATGGCCATCGTGTCGTTGGCGGCAAAAATCGCGTCGGGGCGCGCGCCGCGCTGCAACAGCTGCGAGACGACCTCGTAGGCCGTGTCCATGCGGAACTCCCCAGGGAGTTCGGTGAGCGCACAGTCGTCGTACCAGTTGGCCACTTCACGCGCCGCGTGGAGGCGTTCGCCCGCGTCTACGCTGCCGGCGGGGCCGCGCAAGAACACGACCGTGCGGTGGCCGAGCGACAGCAGGTGCTTCATCATGGCGGCCGCGCCCTGGAAGTTGTTCACCGAGAGCGCAGCAAACGCCCCGACGTCGCTCCCCGCGCCAACGAGCACAGTGGGGTAGCGTTCCGCCACCTCGGCCAGGGTGGCCCGTGCGGCGACCGACGGCGACACCGCCAGAAATCCGTCGACGCGCCCCCGCATGTTGCTTACCGCAGCCGAAATCTCGTTGGCCTCGCGCCGCGCGCTGGTGACGAGCGTCAGGAATCCGTGTTTCTTGGCGGTTTCATCGATGCCGCGGATGAACTCGGAAAAGAATTCACCGTAGAGCTCGGGAAGCAGCACCCCAAGCGTGCGCGTGCGTCGGACCACCACGCTGCGGGTGCCGCCGTGCGGCGCGTAGCCCATCTTGTCGACCACCGAGCGGACGCGGTCGCGCGTTTCGTCGGTGACACGCGCGGCGTCGTTGAGGACCCGGGATACGGTGGCGATGGACACGCCGGCCGCTTTGGCCACGTCGCGAATGGTGGGCGGAGGCTGACTGCTCACGCGAAGCTCGATGATTGAGGCAGGAAACAGCGGCCGCGTCGCAGACAGCGACGGGGCGGGTTCGGACCGGCTTTCCAATATACGACGACAATGTAACGCGTTACCGTGGGTCGCGCATTGTCGGTGCGCCGTTACATGGCTTTCCTGATGGCCGCCTCGAGGTTCTGCGTGCCACCCACGCCGGTGTACACGATCCGGCCGGCCTTGTCGACGACCACCACATAGCTGGTGGCGGGAACGTCGTACGCGCCGCTGACGGTCCCCTTGCGATCATACAACAGCTCGCCTGGAAGCTTGTTGGCTGCCTGCCAGGCCTTCACCCGCTCCGCCGACTGGTTCACGGACACCGCGACGGTCACGAAGCGCACGGCCTGGCCATACTTGCTGTGGGCCGCGCGCATCGCCGGCTCCAACTGTTTGCAGTTACCGCACCAGGTGGCCCAGAACTCCAGCACCGTGGGCTGCTTTCCGAGAAACGTCGCGAGGTCGACGGTCTGTCCGCTCAAGGTCTCGAGCGGACCACCGGGGGCGGTTTCGCCGACGGCGATGCCGAGGTCCTGCGCGAGCGCCGGGGCGGCGGAAAGCGCGAGGGCGACGGCGGTGGTGCGCAGCGGCTTGAACAGATCAGTCACGCGTCTTGGGTTAGGGTTTCGGGTCGTGGGTCGTTCGACCCAATACCCCGGACTCGAGCTCACTCCCCGAAACGGATCAGTTGAACCACACGGGGCGTCAGAAGTAGACCTGCCCCATCTTCACGAGGTAGTACTCGGCCATGCCGATCATTACGAAGGCAAAGCCCTTTTTTACGGTCAGCATCCATGCACCAGCGCGCGGTAATCGCGACAGTGTACCGGCTGATACCCCGACGAGTACCAGAAGGGTGCACATGCCGAGGGAGAAGGTGAAGAGGTAGGTGAAGCCGAGCAGCGCCGACTTGGTGGTGGAGACCCAGGTGAGGACTGCCGCCATGACCGGGGCGGAGCAGGGCGCGGCCACGAGTCCTGACGCGGCCCCCATGACGAGGGCGCCAGCCGCACGGCCGCCGGTGCCCGCGTTGGCCGCCCGCTGCATGATGGCGGACGGCACTCGCACCGGGATGACGTCGAGCATGGACAGCCCCGCCAGCATGAGCAGGTTGGCCATCACGAAGAACGCCCACGGGTTGGCGGACACAGTGCCGAACATCGTTCCGGTGAGCCCCGCCAACAATCCGAGTCCGGCGTAGACGCTCGCCAACCCGGCCACGTAAAGCAGAGAAAGGCCGAGAGGGCGCCACCGTGATACGCGAGTGGCTCCAGACTGCTCCGATGATGACTGTCCACCAACGATAGCGGCGGTGATCGGGATCATCGGATACACGCAGGGCGTAAGGCTCGTGAGCACCCCCGCGCCAAAGAGGAACGGGAGCGCCGCCACCGGGTTGCCGGAGAGTTGGGCCGACAGGTTGGCTATCTGAAGCAGGAAGGCAGGCATTCCCCTTCATACGGGCATGCGGGCGGGAGCGTTCCCGGAATGGTGGCGGAGGCTTCTGTCCCTGCGGTCGGTACGGCTGCGGTCGGTATGGCTGCGGTCGGTACGGCTGCCGTCTGCCGACTCGGCGCGATACCGCGGTGTCGCGCCGAGTCGGCGGACGGAGGGAGCCCAGACCGCGGGACCGGGGGAACTACGATCAGCCCGTCGCCGGCTGACGCCGTTCGGCGCGGTCGATCAGGTCGAAGAACGCCAGCAACAGGTCGTAGTCCAGTTCGCGACCGGCTTGCAACCGCATGTGATGCAGGACCCTCGCCCGCGGCCACGCGGCGCGGTAGGGGCGCTCGGAACAAAGGGCATCGTACACGTCGCACACCTGCACGAGTCGGCTCACGTAGTGCGTCCGTCGAGGGAACTCGAAGGCGGGGTAGCCACCCGCGCCATTGGACCATATGTGGTGTTCGTAGGCGACGATCGCCGACAGGGCATGCCCTTCGCCCTGCTTGCCGAGTAGCTTGGCCCCTTCAGCCGGGTGCGTACGCATGAGATCCCGCTCGGCGTCGGTGAGCGCCGCCGCTTTGCGGAACAGCGATTCGGGCACCTTCACCTTGCCGATATCGCGTAGCAGTGCGGCTGTCCCCACGGCGCGCACATCGCGCGACGCAAAGCCGAGCGACTCGGCGAGCCCCATGGAGAGCATCGACACGTTGCACGCGTGCACCGTGGTGTATTCATCGATCGACTTGAGCGACATGAGCGGAATGAGCGTGTCGTGCTCGGCCTGCATGGCCAGCGACAGGCTGCGGACGACCGCTTCGACCTCGGCCATGGGGACCTGCCCCTTCGATGCGGTGCTGGCCGTAATCCATTGCATCGCCTCGAGCTCTTCCTCGAGCCCGCCGGCGACGAACGCATCCACGTACGGGCTCGGGGCGCCGTCCGGCTGGCCGGTTTCCGCACGGCCTGCGTTGAGGTCGCCCGTCGCCTCGTCGCCCGTCGCCTCGTCGCCCGTCGCCTCGTCGCCCGTCGCCTCCTCGCCCGTCGCCTCCTCGCCCGTCGCCTCGTCGCCAGCCGCCCCGTCACCCACGAGCGCCACGGGCCCGAGGCGAATGCCCGGGAGCGATACCAGGTGTGTCACCGGCGTCCCGTTGGGGCCGACTGCGGCGTAGAGGATCTCGAGCAGCGCCGTCATGACGTCATCGGTGGGGACCGTTCCTTCAAATTCGAGGCGCTGCACGCCGGCAGCGCCCAGTCGTTGGGCCAGGCCGCCGGTGCGCCATTCCCGCAGCGCTTGCAGCCCCACAATGACGTTGCCGTCGAGGAACGTGAGTCGCAGTGGATGCACCACGGCGAGCAAGGCGGCCAGCCGTTCGTGGGCGCTCGTGCGCCTGACGGTGCGCGACGGATGTGCGGCGCCGTACAGTGACATGGCGGCCAGCGCATGGCCCAGCGCGGTGAGAAACTCGACCACGAGCGCGTTGGGCTGCGTCCCCCCGGACGAGGGGCCCCCCCTCATGGAAGGGTGTGCCGTTTTGTTCTTCGATTCCTTCATCGGGCGCCTCCCACCATACCGGATTTGCGGGCCAGTGCGAGGACCGGGACCACGGTCGGATCGGTTGCGAAGGTGGAGGCCAGCACGTTCACCGCGGCGCGCACGGTTTCGGCCGCCGGCGCCATCTTCACTGATCCCGTGAGCCGCGCGCGACGCGTGGTGTGCGCGATAAGCCACGTGCGGACCTCGCCATGCTTGGTGCCCCCCACGGCGCGCACGGCTTTCTCCCGCAATTCCACGGGCACCGTCTCGCGGTCGGCCAGCGCCAGCAGGCGCATCGCGACGTCGGCCGGCAGCTCATCGTTGCGTTGGGCGAAGGCGACTTCGATAGCGGCTTGCTGGACGTCGTCGGCGTAGTCGTCGAGCGCTTGTCTGAGCGCAGCCGCCCGCACGGCGGGGATAGCGGCCAGCAGGCGGATGGCTTCGCGGCGGACAGCGGCGTGTTCGTGGCGTTGAAACAGCAACAGCGGAGCGACGGCGTACGTCGACACCAGGCTGGGAGTAGCCAGCAACAGCTCGCGCAGGAGCGCCAGCAGATTGCGCGCGAGAAACCACGGCATCGGTTCGGCCATGCGGGCGCGCACGGTGTCGGCAATGCTGCTGTGCATCGTGCGGAGGCGATCGAAAATGAGTCGGCGCCCGGCACGCGATTCGCACCGCTCGAGGGCGTCGATCAGCACGCCGACGACATCTTCGTTCGTCGCGTCGAGCAAGGCCTTGGCGGCTACGTTGTCCAGCGGCGTCGCGAGCAACGTGATTGAAATCGCCGTGGGGGTGAGCGTCAGGTGGTGCAGCTGCTGCTTGGTCGAATCGCTTTGGGCATGGTCGGCCCACGCGAGCACGACGCCCGTAAGGCCGTCGTCGGCAAGCTTCTGAACGGCGACCAACGTATCGGGGGCGACGACGTCGAGCTCGCAGGCCATCTGCACCAGTCGCGCGGCCTCCAGCGTCTCGGGGTCGAACGGCGAGGTACTCGCCCACGCGGGCGTCCCTTCGCGAGCCGGCCATTGGGCGAGGGATTCGAGCAGTGTGGCGTGGACAGCCGGGTTGGGTTGCTCCCCTTTCCAGCCGCTGACCACGTCGGCCGCGGTCTCTCGGAGGAATTGGTCGGCCGCTTCCCTGCGCCGACCGCGGAAGTGCCCGGACATCTTGGAAAGCAGCCCCAGCATGGGCGGCAACAGGTCCTGCCCCGAGGCGGTCGCCGCCGACTGCAGCCAGCTCACGACGGCGGCGGCGGGGAGCACGTTCACGACGTTTTGCACGAGGCGCGCGCGTTCGGCCAGGCCGGCCACACGCAATGAGGCGACGATGGCGCCCTGGTCAGCGGCCGACAGCAGCTCCTGCAGCCGTTCGCCAATGGTTTCGCGGACGGCGCGCGGCGCAAGCGATACGCCGTGGGCGAGGGTGTCGAGCGCATCGAACGCCCGCTGCGCCACGGCTTCGTCGGTCGTGGCGTTGGCGATCGTCGCGGCGAGCCCCATGGGTGAGGCACGATCGCTGCCATCGTCGAGGTCGCCGACCAATCCCAACATGCGCTCGGCCAAGTCCCGCCACAGCTGCGCACTTTCGGCGCGGGTCGTCTCCGCGTCGGCGAGCCAAAGCTGCTCGTAATCGATGCGGCCGAGCATAATGCCCGGGATCGTCGGGAGCGGGTCCTGCAGCGACGGGTCGGTGAGGCGGCGCGCGAGCAGGCGCACCAGCTGGGAGATCGCGTCGACGGTGATGCCCCGATGCAACTTGACGACGCCAATGCCCATCCCGTGCAACCGCATGGCGAGATCGCGCACCACGGTGCTGCTGGCGGGGAGCACGACATCGTCGAGCAGGAGCTCACGGTTGGCCACCCCAATCGCGAGCGGGGGTTCCGTTGCCAGGTAGCTGGTGAGGGCCGCGGTGAGCGCTTCGTCCGCCCGGACGACCATGGGGTGCCCGTCGCCATACGATCGACGGCGTGCAATGGCCATGACCAGTCGCGAAAGGATCGACAGGACCGTGGTGGGCTCGACGGGCGATGGGGACGGGGCGGACGACATAGGTACCGTGTAAACTAAACATTGGTTGACACAATAGGTTATCCAGTTTGCGAAAAAGCCGGCGTGTGGCGTGGGGTGTGTGACGTGGGGCGTGTGACGTGTGACGTGTGACGTGCGGCGTGGGGCGGGGGGCCCCCGGGACCGGTCCGGGCGACCGGCTACCCGGGAGGGCGGGCACGAGGCTTCCGGCGCCGCCTAGATTTCGCCCCGCAGGCCGTGGCCATCCGGGCGGCGGCGTTTTCTCTTTGGTCACCGTGTCCATGGCTCCGCAGTTCATTTACGTCATGAAGGCGCTGCGCAAGGTCGTTCCGCCTTCGCGCATCATTCTCGACGATATCTGGCTCTCCTTCTATCCCGGCGCCAAGATCGGCGTGCTCGGTCCGAACGGGGCCGGCAAGTCGTCGCTGCTGCGCATCATGGCGGGCGTGGACACCGAGTTCCAGGGCGAGGCGTGGGCGCACAAGGGCACGCGCATCGGCTATCTGAGCCAGGAGCCCGAGCTCGACCCCACGCTCGACGTGCGCGGCAACGTGGAGCTCGCGGTCAAGGTGCAGCGTGACGCGCTCAACGAGTTCAACGAGATCTCCATGAAGTTCGCCGAGCCCGATGCGGACTTCGATGCGCTCATGACGCGTCAGGCGAAGCTGCAGGAGTACATCGACCAGTACGATCTGTGGAATCTCGACAACAAGATCGACGTGGCGATGGACGCGTTGCGCCTGCCGCCGGGCGATGCCGACGTGACGGTGTTGTCGGGTGGCGAAAAGCGTCGTGTGGCGCTCTGCCGCATTCTGCTCGAAGAGCCGGACATGCTGCTGCTCGACGAACCCACGAACCACCTCGACGCCGAGTCGGTGGCGTGGCTGGAGCATTATCTCGAGAAGTTTGCGGGGACCGTGGTGGCCATCACCCACGATCGCTACTTCCTGGACAACGTGGCCAAGTGGATCCTCGAGCTCGATCGCGGCAAGGGCGTGCCGTACGAGGGGAACTACTCGGGGTGGCTGGAGCAGAAGCAGGCGCGGTTGGCACTCGAAGAGAAGCAGGCCAGCGCGCGTCAGAAGACGCTGCAGAAGGAGCTCGAGTGGGTGCGCATGTCGCCGCGTGCGCGTCAGGCCAAGAACAAGGCGCGTTTGCAGGCGTACGAAGATCTGGCGAGTGAAGCGCAGAACGATCGCGTGATGTCGAACGAAATCGTCATCCCGCCGGCGCCGCGCCTCGGCAACGATGTCGTGCGCGCAAAGGGGCTCAAGAAGGCCTTCGGTGACAAGCTGTTGTTCGAGAACTTGAACTTCGACTTGCCGCGCGCTGGTATCGTGGGCATCATCGGCCCCAACGGTGCCGGTAAGACGACGTTGTTCCGCATGATCAATGGCTTGGAGACCCCCGACGGCGGCGAGCTCACGATTGGCGAAACGGTGCAGATCTCGTATCAGGATCAGCAGCGCACGCTCGAAGGGAAGCGCACGGTGTGGGAAGAGATTTCGGGGGGTCGCGAAATGATTCCCGTGGGCAAGCGCGAGCTCAATTCCCGCGCGTATGCGGCGAGCTTCAACTTCCGGGGTGCCGATCAGCAGAAGCTTACGGCCAACCTGTCGGGTGGTGAGCGCAACCGGTTGCATCTCGCCAAGACGGTGATGCAGGGCGGCAATCTGCTGCTGCTCGACGAACCGACGAACGATCTCGACGTCGATACATTGCGCGCGTTGGAGGAAGCGGTGATCGACTTCTCAGGTTGTGCCGTCATCATTTCTCACGATCGCTGGTTCCTCGATCGTGTGGCGACGCACATTCTGGCGTTCGAAGGGGACTCCGAAGTGGTGTGGTTCGAGGGGAACTACGGCGCGTACATCGAGGACCTGAAGAAGCGGAAGGGCGCGGACGCGGACCAGCCGCATCGGATCAAGTACAAGAAGTTGGTGCGGTGACGTGTCGAACGACACGAGCGCGGAGGCCGAGGCGGTGCGCGTGGCCGCCCTCCGTGCCCGCTCACCGGAAGCGCGTCTTCGTGATGCGCTCGAGTTGAGCGAGCTCGTACATGCGGCGGCGATAGCGCGCTTCAAAGCGCGCTATCCCGACCGGACCATGGTGGAGTTGGCGTTTATGGTAGCGGAAGGGCGCGGTGGTTTCTGAGGCCCACTCGTGGGACGCTACCGCCCTTGTGGCCCATGAACGCATGATTGTGGACCGCAAATCAGGGTTGCGATCCGAGGGAAGACTATAGCTGTGTGCGGTGCGTCGGCGGCAATGACATGGCGCACCGGTCCTCTGACCTGATCGCGTTTTTTGAAAAGCCAGAGCTCGACCTGGCTCGTTACCGCGCCGATCCGGACGACCTGCTCGGTGACACATTCGAATACCCCGTGCGCCACTTCGTCAGCCGAGTCGAAAGAGCAAAGGGGTGGCCGCTGAAGCGGGGAAGCACATCACGCTCGAAGGGCACCGCCTCTCCCAATCATGGTCTCGCACAGTTCCTTGCCATCCCGTAACGGGAGGGGGTCAGTGTTCGTCAACGAGGCCATGGACGACTGACGTAAACTTGCCCACGATCGTATCTTCCACCCATTGCTGACTTAGGTCATGAGCTCATCAGCAACTGTTCTGGAGGCCCGCCGTGAAACTACCCCTTAGAGATCGTCCAGCTTATCCAATGGCCGAGGTCGCCCGGTACGCCCATGTTCCTCCGGCCACCGTGCGTTCGTGGGTTGTCGGTCGTGAATACGCGACGTCCGGGGGACGTAAGGTGTGGGCGCCGCTCATCAAGCCCGCCGACCCGAAGGCACGGCTACTGTCATTTAACAACCTCATTGAAATCCATGTGCTGAGCGCCATTCGCACTGAACATGGAACTCCCGTTCGTGAGATTCGTCGGGCCGTTGACTTTGCTGAGCAGAGCTTGGGGATTGAGCGTCTTCTGCTCAGTAAACAGCTGCTGACAGACGGTCGGCACGTGTTCCTCGAGCACCTCTCTGAACTACTCAATCTGTCACGATCGGGACAGTTCGCGATGCGTGCAGTGCTGAAGGGGCACCTCTCGCGAGTCGATCGTGACGACCGTGCATTACCGATGCGGCTGTTTCCTTTTGTGCGTGCTACGGATTCGGTTGGGCCTAGACTAATCGCTATCGACCCAGCCATTGCCTTCGGTCGCCCGGTTGTTGTAACCAAGGCAATCGCAACCCGGGTCATTGCCGAGCGAATCGACGCAGGTGAATCTCCGGAGTCGGTGGCCGATGACTACGAAATAGGTGTCAGCGAGGTCGAAGCGGCGGTCGTGTACGAGCACGCGGCATAAGTGTCTCACGTTTTTTTCTGCGACAGGAATTTAGGGCGACATTTCCCTCAGATCCTCAGGGCGGATGGCTTTGATGTCGTCCGCCATGACGACTTGTTCGACCAGTCTACAGAAGATACCGATTGGATCGAATCGGTTGCGCGACGCGGTTGGGTCGCACTTAGTCATGACAGCCAGATTCGATACAAGCAGAACGAACGCGATGCGGTCATCGAGCACGGCCTGCGGCTTTTTATCGTGCATGGTAAAGTTCCGCATGCGGAACTCGCGCACAACGTCGTTCGCACACGAAAAAAAATTGGGCATTTCCTCTCAATCGAGCCAGGGCCGTGGATTGCAAAGGTCCACCGTCCGTCGCCAGCCGAACTGAGGCGGCACGCGCTCGCACCCGGCGGGGTTGAGCGCTGGTTCCCACCTCGCTGATCTGTCACTCGCAGCCAGCCATTCGATAGTGCCCCTCAAGAAGTCCGACCTCTACGCCTCACTCTGGGCCTCCTGCGACGCCCTCCGCGGCGGCATGGATGCCAGCATGTACAAGGACTACGTCCTGTTCATGCTGTTCATCAAGTACGTCAGTGACAAGTACGCCGACAGCACTGACTTTGAGCCGGCGGTCGTAATCCCCACGGGGGCGTCGTTCGCCGACATGGCGAAGATGAAAGGGCACCCGAACATCGGGGACCGCATCAACACCGAGGTCATCCAGCCGCTCATCGATGCGAATACGCGCAGCTTGGCGCGCTCCGACTTCCCCGACTTCAACGACAAGACGAAGCTCGGCGATGGCAAGGAGATGGTGGACCGGCTGTCGGACCTCGTCGCCATCTTCGAGAAGCCGGAGCTCGACTTCTCGCAGCACCGCGCCGAACAGGACGACCTGCTTGGCGATGCATACGAGTACCTCATGCGTCATTTCGCCACCGAGAGTGGCAAGAGCAAGGGACAGTTTTACACGCCGTCCGAAGTGAGTCGTGTGATCGCGCAGGTGATCGGCATCGGGCCACAGAACACGGTGAGCTCAACCACCGCGTACGACCCCACCTGCGGGTCGGGGTCGCTGCTGCTCAAAGTGGCCGAGCAGGCGGGGAAGCACATCACGCTCGAGGGGCAGGAGATGGACGTGACCACCGCCGGTCTCGCCCGCATGAACATGATTCTGCACGACTTTCCCACCGCCAACATCCGGCAGGGGAACACGCTCGCCAATCCGCGCTTCCTAGACGGCGAGCAGCTCCGCCGCTACGACTACGTGGTGGCCAATCCGCCCTTCTCGGTCAAGACCTGGAGCGTGGGGCTCACGCCGGAGGCGGACCCGTACGGCCGTTTCGCCTGGGGCGTGCCTCCGGCCAAGCAGGGCGACTACGCGTTTTTGCTGCACATCGTGCGCAGCCTCAAGAGCTCCGGCAAGGGCGCGTGCATTCTGCCACATGGCGTGCTCTTTCGCGGCAATGCCGAAGGGGCCATCCGCAAAGAGTTGGTGCGCTCGGGGGTACTGAAAGGCATCATCGGGCTGCCGGCCAATCTGTTCTACGGCACGGGCATTCCGGCGTGCATTCTGGTGCTCGACAAGGAGAACGCCGCCGCGCGCACGGGCGTGTTCATGATCGACGCCAGCAAAGGTTTCATCAAAGACGGCAACAAGAACCGGCTGCGCGCGCAGGATATCCATCGCATCGTGGACACGTTCGCCAAGCAGGTGGAGGTGCCGCGTTACGCGCGCTTGGTGCCGTTCACTGAGATTGCAGACGCCAAGAACGACTTCAATCTCAACCTGCCGCGCTACATCGACTCCAGCACACCGGAAGATCTGCAGGACATCGACGGGCATCTTCGCGGCGGCATTCCCACCCGTGACCTCGATGCGTTGGGCAAATACTGGCAGGTGCTACCTGCACTACGCGAGGCGCTCTTCGAGTCGGCCGGTCGCCCGGGGTACGCACGACTCGCGTGCCCTATCGGCGAGGTGAAGCCGGCGATCCTCGGCCACACGGAGTTCGCGGCGTTTCAGCAGCTGGCCACGGAGCGCTTTACCACGTGGTGCGACTCGGCTACGCAGCAGCTCTCAGCGTTCGACCAGGGTGGGCACCCCAAGGCGTTGATTGGGGCGATTGCTGAGGAGCTGCTGGCGGCATTTGAGACGGCGCCGCTGCTGGACGCGTACGACGTGTACCAGCACCTCATGGACTATTGGGCCGAGAGCATGCAGGACGACGCGTATCTCATTGCGGCGGACGGTTGGGTGGCGAGGCCGGCGCGCATCGTGGAGACGGACAAGAAGGGGCGCACGAAAGATCGCGGGTGGGCGTGCGAGCTGGTGCCCAAGCCGCTCATTGTGGCGCGCTACTTCGCGCCGGAGCAGACGGCGCTAGATGCCACGCAAACGGAGCTTGAGGCGGCGGCAGCCGCGATTGCCGAGCTGGAAGAGGAGCACGGCGGAGAGGACGGGTATCTGGGCGCGCTCGAGAAAGCGGCGAAGGCCGACGTGTTGGCGCGCATCAAGGAGATTAAGAACGACAGGGACGCGACGGACGAAGTGGCGGTGTTGAAGCGCTGGCTCGAGCTGCGCGAGACTGAAGCCGCGTTGAAGCGAACAGTGCGTGAGCAGGATGCGGCGCTCGACGCGCTCGCGTTTGCGAAGTACGCATCGCTCACTGTGGCGGAGATCAAGACGCTCGTAGTGGACGACAAGTGGATGGCGCGCTTGTCGACGGTGGTGCGTGGTGAACTTGATCGTGTGTCGCAGACGCTCACCGGGCGCATTCGCGAATTGGCGGAGCGGTATGCGACGCCGTTGCCGGCGCTGATGGAGGAGATTGCGGAGTTGAGTGCGCGGGTGGATGCGCATCTCGCGAAGATGGGGGCGGTGTGGAGCTGAGGGCGGGGTACAAGCGGACGGAGGTGGGGGTAATACCGGAGGAGTGGCAGGTAGAGCCGTTCGCCGATCTGTTCACATTCCGCAATGGTGTCAACGCAGATAAGGATTCGTACGGACACGGGGTTCGATTCGTCAACGTCCTCGAGCCGATCACCTATTCGCATATCTACGGCTCAGAGATTGTCGGCTTGGTGTCGCTGCCTGCCTCAATTGCGGCAACATATGCGGTTGTGCTAGGAGACGTTCTCTTCAATCGTACTTCGGAAACACAAGAAGAGGTTGGGCTAGCCTCAGTGTATCTGGGTGAGGAGAAGACTGTTTTCGGCGGCTTCGTAATTCGAGGTAGACCACGGCAAGGCGCTTTCGATCCCGTGTATTCTGGCTATGCACTCCGGGCGCCGTGGATTCGTTCGCAAATAGTGCCGATGGGGCAGGGCGCAATCCGCGCAAACATCAGTCAGGCAAATCTGGCGCTTGTTGTTGCTCCCGTACCGGAACTCCCCGAACAACGTGCCATCGCATCGGCGCTGAGCGATGTGGATGCGCTGCTGGACGGACTGACGCGGCTCATAGCGAAGAAGCGCGACCTCAAGCAGGCCGCCATGCAGCAGCTGCTCACGGGCCAGACCCGTCTACCGGGGTTCACGGGGGAGTGGGATGCACGGAAGCTGGGAAGCCTCGGTCGCTTCGTGAAGGGCAGCGGCGTTCGGAAGGACGAGGCTTCAAGTGGTTCACTGCCGTGTATTCGCTACGGTGAGATCTACACAGTGCATAACGACGTAATTCGTGAGTTTCGCTCGTTCATCAGTCGCGAAGTTGCGGGTCACGCTCTGGCGCTTCAGTCCGGTGATCTGCTATTTGCCGGATCTGGCGAAACCAAAGAAGAGATCGGGAAATGCGTGGCGTTCGTCGACTCCGTTGAGGCTTACGCCGGCGGTGATATCGTGGTCCTCAGGCCTACTTCTTCGGTCGACTCAACGTTCATGGGGTTCCTCTTGAACGCACCTGGAATTGCGAAGCAGAAGGCAAGCAAAGGGCAAGGAGATGCGGTCGTTCACATCAGCGCAAGTTCCCTTGCCGACATCGAGACTCAATTGCCCGAGCTGGACGAGCAGCAGGCAATCGCTGAAGTCCTTTCGGAAATGGACACCGAACTCACCGCCCTCGAAGCCCGCCGCGAAAAGTCCGTCGCCCTCAAGCAGGCCATGATGCAGGAGCTCCTCACGGGCCGAACGCGGCTCGTGTGAGCATATTCCGTAGTCGCACGCCGCCGTCATACGCCGTCCCGCACTGCATCACCGTTCCTTCCGCATCCGCCTCGTGACCGAAGCCGACCTGCTCCCACTGCTCGCGCGCGGCGAAGACAGCCGGCAGCAGTTCAAGCGTGACGTCACCAACGCCGATGGCTTGGCCGCCGAGTTGGTGGCGTTCGCCAACAGCGGGGGCGGGCGGCTGTTCATTGGCGTGCATGACAACGGCACCATCGCGGGTCTTGATGCGGTCGATGTTCAGCGCATCAATCAGCTGCTCGGCAATGCGTCTTCGCAGCACGTTCGCCCCGCGGTTCACCCCACCACACAGAACGTGGCCACCAACCGCGGGCTGGTGATCGTGGTGACGGTTCCCGATGGTCACGCCAAACCGTACCAGGACAATAGCGGTCGCTTCTGGGTGAAGCAGGGAGCCGACAAACGGCAGGTGACCGCGCGCGAGGAGTTGCAACGGCTCTTCCAGCGCGCCGGCCTGCTCTTCGCCGACGTGGTGCCGGTGGCCGGGAGCTCGGCCGTCGACATCGATACCAAGGCGTTCACGGCGTATTTCGAGAGGCGCTATGGTCGGCGCCCCGACGCCGATGGGCAGTCACTCGATCAGGTGCTGCAGAACATCGGACTTGGCGACGGGGCGGAGCTCAACCTCGCCGGCGTGATGCTCTTCGCCGAGCGTCCGCAGCGTTTCCGTCCGGCATTCATGATCAAGGCGGTGGCCTTTCCCGGCACGGTGCTGCACGACACGCGCTATCTGGACAGCGAAGACATCGACGGTACGCTGCCCGAGCAGTTCACGCGCGCCTTCGCGTTCATCAAGCGCAACCTGCGCCACCTGCAGGGCGACCAGGGGTTCAACTCACTCGGCCAGCTGGAGGTTCCGGAGGCGGCGTTGGAAGAACTGCTGGTGAACGCCCTCATCCACCGGGACTACTTCACCAGCGCGTCCATTCGCGTGCTGGTGTTCGCCGACCGCGTGGAGATCATCAGCCCCGGCCATCTGCCGGACAGCCTGAACATCGAGGCCATCCGCCGCGGGGTGACCAATCGTCGCAACCCCACGCTCACCGACCACGCGGTGCAACTGCTGCCGTACCGCGGGCTCGGGAGCGGTATTCGCCGAGCGGTCGGGGCATGGCCGCAGGTGGAGTTTGATGAAGACGTGCGGGGGAACCAGTTTCGGGTGGTCGTGGTGCGACCGCCAATGCCCGTAATTCAAGGCACTTCCGAGGTGACTCTGCAAATGACTGGGGGGGAGACCGGGCAAGTCACCCCACAAGTGACCCCACAAGTCACCCCACAAGTCACCCCTCAAGTCGCGGCTCTCCTCGTGGCGCTTGATGTCGACCTCAGCCGCAGCGAACTGATGAATCGTTTGGCGCTGCGGGATCGCTGGAATTTCGCCGACGCGTACCTCAAGCCGGCACTCGCGGACCAACTGATCGAAATGACCATTCCCGACAAGCCCAATAGCCGGCTCCAACGGTACCGCCTGACCGCCAAAGGCGCCGCCCTGCGCGCGGCCCAAGCCGGCGGTACGGAGCGTGAACCGTGACCGGCACGGGTCGCTCCGAGCGCGCCACGCAGGACCGCGTGATCGCCCTCTTCCGCGACACGCTCGGCTACGACTACCTCGGCAACTGGGAGTCGCGCGCCGGCAATCGCCACATAGAAGCAGCGCTGCTGCGCGCGAATCTCGAGCGCCGCGGCTACAGTGCCGCGCACATCAGCGCCGCGCTCCTTGAGCTGGAGAAGGCGGCCGAAGTGGCCGGTACCACGCTGTATCAGGCCAACCTGCGCACCTATAGCCTGCTGCGCTACGGCGCCAAGGTGCAGGTGGCCGCCGGTGCGCCGCACGACACGGTGCATTTCGTGGCGTGGGACGACCCCGCGCAGAACGACTTTGCCATTGCTGAAGAGGTGACGCTCACCGGTGGCCACGAACGTCGCCCTGACCTCGTGCTGTACGTGAACGGCATTGCCATGGCCGTGCTGGAGCTCAAGCGCAGCTCGGTGGAGGTGGCCGACGGCATTCGGCAGCTGATCACGAATCAGGAATCCATCTTCAACGAGCGGTTTTTCACCACCGCCCAGTTGCTGCTCGCCGGGAATGACACGCAGGGATTGCACTACGGCACCGTGGGTACGCCCGAACAGTTTTTCGTGCAGTGGAAGCGCGGCGAGCCCGCCACGACGGGCGTAGCACCTACCCCGGGTGAACTACTCGACAACCCCCTGGCGCAGCTGTGCGACAAGGCGCGTCTGCTCGACCTCATCCGCCACTTCGTGATCTTCGATGCGGGCCGCAAGAAGGTCCCGCGCCAGCATCAGTACCTCGGTGTCAAGGCGGCGCAGGCGCGCGTGGCCATGCGCGAAGGGGGCGTGATCTGGCACACACAGGGAAGTGGCAAGAGCATCCTCATGGTGCTGTTGGCCAAGTGGCTGCTAGAGCACGACCCAAGCGCGCGTGTGCTTGTGGTCACCGACCGTGATGAACTGGACAAGCAGATCACCGGCGTGATGAAGAATGCAGGCGTGGTCAGCGAAGACCAGAAGGACGTGCGTGTGACCACGCGGGCGCAGCTTGTAAGTCAGCTGGCCGCCACCGCGCCGCGCGTGATGTGTGCGTTGCTGCACAAGTTCAATCCGAACGACCTGGAGGGCCCGCCCCCGCCGCGGCATGGCACGTTTTATGTGTTCGTGGATGAGTGTCACCGCACCCAAGGCGGGGCGCTCAACAAGCAAATGAAGCGATGGCTCGAGGGGGCCGTCTTCATCGGCTTCACCGGCACGCCGCTGCTGCGCACGGATAAACCGCTCACGCGCGACGTCTTCGGTACGTACATCCACACGTACAAGTTCCACGAAGCCGTATCTGATAAGGTGGTGCTCGACTTCCGGTACGAGGCCCGACACGTCCCGCAACGCCTCACGCAGGGCGAGAAGGTGGACGAGTGGTTCGAGACCAAGACCGCCGCCCTCAACAACTACCAGAAGTCGGTGCTGAAGAAGCGATGGGCGAACATGCAGGAGCTTCTGAGCTCGGAGGAGCGGAAGGACAGGGTCATCGCCAGCATCATCGAGGACTTCGCGCTCAAGCCCCGCCTCAATGCGGACCGCGGCACCGCGATACTTGTTGCGGCGTCCATTCGTGACGCCTGTCATTACGTCCGCCTGTTTCAGCACACCACCTTCGGCAAGTACGTTGGCATCGTCACGAGTTACGAGCCCAATCACAACGCCATTTCGCGCGAGCCCGCCGACAGCGACGAGCGCTACAAGTTCGACACGTATACCAAACATGTGCTCTCCGCCGGTCAGACCACGGGGCAGTACGAAGCCGAGATCAAGCGGCGCTTCATCGAGGAGCCGGCCAACACGAAGCTGCTCATCGTCGTGAGCAAGTTGCTCACGGGTTTTGATGCGCCGAGTTGTACGTACATCTACTTCGACCACGAGCTGCGCGACCACAACCTGTTCCAGGCCATTTGCCGTACCAATCGTCTCGACGGTGACGACAAGCCGTTCGGGCAGATCGTGGACTTCAAGCAGCTGTTTGGCGAGGTGCAGGGGGCAATCTCCCTCTACAGCTCCGATGTGCTCGACGTAGACGAGGCGACTGGTGAGGATGGCAACGTGCCAGTTCGCGATTGGCGTGAGGAGGGTCGCCGACAGCTGGAGAACACGCGGGAAGTCGTGATGCGTCTCTGCGAGCCGGTCCCCGCGCCGCAGGAAGTGGAGCAGTATCTGCACTACTTCTGCGGCGAGGCGAGCGACCCTGAAGCGCTTAATGCCACGGAGCCGCTGCGTATCGCGTACTACAAGGCTACGGCCGCGTTCGCCCGCGCTTACGCGGAGGTGGCGACCGACATGGCCGCCTTGGGGTACGATGCCGTGAAGGCCGCCAGCATCAAGCTTGAGGTCCAGGTCCACGCCGACATTCGCGACGCGATCAAGAAGTATTCGGGCGAGGAGCTGGACATCAAGCCGTACGAAGCCGACATGCGCAACCTGCTCGACATGTATGTGCTGGCAGATCCAGCTGTGGTGATCGGGGCGGCCGGTACACAGTCGCTCGTGGAAATGATCGTCGACACGGGCATCAACGACGTGATCGCGCGACAGATCAATCGAGCCGGAAAATTGTCGAAGCGAGCCATCGCGGAGACGATCATCAACAACGTGCGCAAGGTGATCATTCGCGATCAGCTCACGGACCCGCGCTTCTACGAGCGCATGTCGACGCTGCTGGACGATCTCATTGAGCAGAGTCGGAAGGGCGCAGAAGCGTACGAAGCGTTCTTGCGAAAGGCGGAGGAGCTGGCCCGCCAGCTGGCCGCCCGTAGCAGCACGAACGGCGTGCCGGCGGTGCTGCACGGCAATCATGAAGCAACGGTGCTGTTCAACAACCTGCCCACGGTCCCGGCTACCACGTTTCTGTACCCTACTCCTGAGGAGGCGCTGGCGGCGTTTGCCCTCAAGCTGGACCGCACGGTGCGGGAGCAGGCGCCAGCCGGGTGGAGGGGTGATTACGTGCGCGAGTCGAAGGTGAAGAACGCCTTGTATCCCCTGCTCGACCGGGACCGCGAGGCCACGACGGCGGTGTTCGAGATCGTGAAGAATCAGCCGGGCTACTGATGGCCAGTTCGCTAAGCATCATCGAGCTTGGGGACGTTACGGTGGAGCTCACCAGGCGCGACGTGAAGAACGTGCATCTGGCCGTACATCCACCGGATGGTCGCGTGACGCTCGTCGCGCCGGTCGGTACCCGTACCGACGTTGCGCGCGCGTACGCGGTGACGAAGTTGCCGTGGATCCGCGATCAGCGCACCAAGTTGCGAGCGCAGGCGCGTGAGGCGCCGCGGCGCTTTGTCACGCGAGAAAGCCACTGGGTATGGGGGCGACGGTATCTACTCGTCGTGAAGGAGCGGGATGCCAAACCCATGGTCACACTGGACCATCGTCGCATCACGCTGACGGTGCGCCCTGGGAGCACCGGCGATCGTCGGCGCGCCGTGATGCACGCGTGGCACCTGCAGGTACTGCACGATGCGGTGCCCAATCTGATCGCCAAGTGGGAGCGTACGCTCGGTGTGACCGTGTCGCGCTACTTCCTGCAACGCATGAAGACCCGCTGGGGTGGGTGCAATCACGCCGCGCGCACGATCCGGCTGAACACGGAGCTCGTGAAGAAGCCGAAGGACCTGCTGGAGTACTTGATCGTGCACGAGATGGCGCACCTGATCGAGCCGAATCACGGGCCGCGGTTTCTGGCGTTGCTGGATGCGCACTATCCGGCGTGGCGCGAGGCGCGGGCGGAGTTGAATGAGTTGCCGCTATAGGGTCGCGGCGGGCGGGCGTCACCGCGCGCGTCTTTCGACCTCGTCGAAACGTGAGGTAAGGAGCGCGATGGTGTCGCGTGCGCAGCCGAGGTCCCGCAGCACGGTGGTCACGTCGGCGACCGCCCTGCGCACCTTGTCGAGATCGGCCGCGACATGAGCGGTCTCGAGCGACGCCTGCCGACCCACAGTGCTGAGCTGCGCCAGCGTTGGCCAGGCGTCCACGCCGCCGATGGCGGTGGTGTGGCACCCCCCCATGCCGGTGCTGTACATGAGGTCGTAGGCCGGGGCGAGGGACCACGAGCCGTCCGCCTCCATGAGGAACGCGAAGTTCTTGGCGTGGTCGTCCCGGTTGTACATGAACACGTTGAACGCCATCCGCCGAAACATCTGGCGCACCTCCGCATACGAGCCGGTGAGCTGCCAGGTGAGCGCCAGAAGCTCCTCGTAATCGAGGGAGGGCTCACGGAACGACGCGTGCAGGAGGCCGCCGGCCGTATGCATGTGCACGCGCCCGCGCCCACCGGGGCCGAATCGGTCGAATCGTTGCACGGCGAAATGGCGCTGGCCGGTGGCGTCCGTGAGCAGGCGGGTCGGTGGCATCGCGAGTCCAGCGCGCTCCGCCACGCGCGCGTACGCGGCTTCGACGGCGCCCACATCGTCTCCGAAGAGCCGGCGATCCTCATCGTTGGCGAACTTCACGAGCCACGCGTCGTACGCGTCTGGGAGCGCCAGGTCGGTCCCGCTGGCGATCTCTGGTGTCACCCCGGCAACGAGTCGCGCGGGATCCCCGCCGGTGAGGCCGATGACGGATTTCGGCCGCGCGCCTCCGGGGGAGCCGCCCGTGAGCATGACGGCTTCGAGGACCTCCTCTTCGCTCCCTTCCAGCAGCCGCGCCGCCTGCGCGGCGACGGCGCCGAGATCAAACGCGAGCGGGTCGGTCGACTCGCGTTCTCGGAGCAGTGGGGACGCGGGCTCGAAGACCAAGGCGCCCATGGCGGCGTGTCCCACGGCAAGCAGGCGATCCAGCGGCGTGATGTCGTCGAGGCGTTTCCCTGCCCGGCGGAAGGCGCGGTCCTGCAGGCGACGGCCCCACCCGTCGGGCAGGGCGTCGGCGAGGAGGCCGGGGAGCCGGTCGAACGCGCGGTCGTCATGGGTGTGCGGTCCCGGTCCCACCGCCAGACGAAAGGGCGAGAGCGGCAACGGGTCCAGGCAGAACGCGTCGTGGTAGAAGAAGACTGGGCGACCCTCGTGCAGGGCGAGGGTCCCAACGACGCGGTCGGGCACGGCGACGCCGTGGCGATCCATTCCGAACCGAAGCCCGACCTGCACGCGCGCAACAGGCTTCGTGGTACGCGCGGTGGCCGACGGCCGGCGAGGCGAACGAGGCGTCACTTGGGCCCGCCGGTTGCGCCGCCGCGAAGGCCCACGCGAACCAGCTTGGCGCGAACGGCCGCGCTCGCATCGCGACGTACGCCGCGCTGCCGGGCAGGGGCGGCGCGCTCGAGATCCTCCAGCCTCTCGACCGTGACCGCCGGGAAGAGATCGTCGAGGCTCGGCGAGACGTTCAGCGCCACCGCGATGCGCACCAACCGCTCGAACGCGATCTGCCCCGTGCTCTCGAAGCGCCGGAGTGTGTCGACTGAGACGCCGGCCCGCTCCGCCAGGACCTCGCGTGTGAGTCCAAGCGCGAGGCGGCGGGCCTTGGCGCGCTCGCCGGTGCGCTGTACCAGCGCCTTGGGAGTCTGTTCGATAAGTTGTGCTTTTCGCATCAATAACCCTCTGAATCGATTCTTATAGCGTAAATATAAGGTGTTATCGTACAACCGCTACCTTCGTGCGCGTCACGGTCGCAACCACCGCCGGCGACGTGCCCTCATCGAGTAACGATGTGCAACAGGCTGTCTGCCGCCGCCCGCCACCTCTGGGCGATGCTCCGGGCGCACCGCGACCGCTCAGACAATCCCGCTCATGTGGATGGCAGGTGCTCACAAGCACGGCAAGCGCCATGAGGATTCGCGGGAGTCGGATCACGAAGATCCCCGTGATCCACATACGCCCGTCGACACCGTGAGGTCGCGCTGGTAGCTGCATCTCGTCGCTCCGTTTGCTAGGACGGAAGCAAGCTGCGTTGGCCATTGTCGTTGCGCATCCGGGTGGTTCCGAGTATTTCCGAAGCCATGCCTACGGAAAACCGAAGCACACGAAAGTCATCGGCGAGCGTCCGAAAACGAGCAAAGTCCGCAACAAAGGACGCCCCCAATCGAGCGTTCCAAGATCGGCTCCGGCTGCTTGTTCGCGGCTTCGATAGCGCGGCAGCCTTCGCAAGGCACTGCGGAATTCAACAGGCTCGTGTCTCTGAGTGGCTCGCGGGAGAGCAGATGCCAGGCGCGAGCTTGCTCAGTCAGATATGCGAGCGGACGGGCGTCTCTGCCGACTGGCTGCTCATGGGCCGCGGGGGCGAGAGTGTCGTTCCGTGGACGGCGAGTAGATCACGCGAAGAACTCGAACAGGATCTTGCGATCCACGTTCATTCCCACATCCGCAGGCGCGACAACGAGGGCGCGTTCAATGTCGTCAAGGGTCACGGGCTTTCGACCGATTGGCTGGTCGACGGCTGCGGACTGATGAACTCGCTGCTGGAGGCCGAGGAGCAGCGTATTCGCGACTGGGCTGTGTGGGAGCACAAGGTTGATTCACTGCTTCATGTATCCGAGGACATCGTCGAGACGCTGAAAGCCATCGTTCCGTTGCTGCCGGAGGATGATGTTGAACTTGGCGCTCGTGTGCAGCAGCTCGGTGAGGCAGCGATTACAGCGCTTTCGATCTCGAACGTCCTCGATTCGCCGCCACCACCGAACTGCATGCGTCGATTCGGAGGAAGAGTCACGTGGTCATCCCGGGTGGGCCCCACACTCGCCTTGAAGCGTTTGCTTGATCGCGTGAAGAGAGCCCCAGAGAAACGCGGGCGCCGCCAGTTTCAATTCTCTGCGACCGGCAAGCTGATCGTGGCTCCCGTTGATGCGCTGAAGCCATGATCCGATCGTCCCTCCCCGCCCGAAACCCTGAGCGTTTTGTCACATTCTTTGTCACATCGGCACGATGGAAGGCCTGTCACGCGTGATTTCCCCTCTGAAGATCACAACCGCTCTGATCGTATCGGTCGTCCGAAGGGAACTACGGCGCGTACATCGAAAACGCGCAGATCGCGCGGCGATTCGCGACGAATGGATCCTGACGGCGCTTCAGAATACAACAGCCGAGCTGGTTCAGAGGGATGGCCGCATTCGCCACTGGGCGTACATTGTGGAGGTCGCTCGTTAGCTGTGCGTGGTGTTGCTCGCGGACGGCGTCACCGTTCACCACGCCTTCCTCGATCGGAGGTTCACACCATGAACGTCAAATACCTCAAGGACACCGATACGGCGCTCCTCGAGTTTTCTGACGCTGCCGTCGAGGAAACGCGAGAAATCAGCGAACATGTGTTCGTCGACTTCGACAAAGCGGGAAACGTGGCGAGCATGACCATCGAGCATGCGGCAACCACGGCGCGTCTGCCGCATGTCCGGATCGAAGAAATCGACGCCGGCGCTGCCTGAACACCGGCGCACGGGCGCCGGCTGAAACGCCCTGCCGCGCCGTGGCGTAGGTTAATGCATGATCACATCCCAGCCCACGCCGCCGCCGGCGTCCCCCGGTGACATGCAGATCCAGATGCTCAAGGCGCGCATCGCATCGCTGACCAAAGACATCGAGGCCGTGAAGGCGGAGATGAACGCGCCCGGCGCGGCACCGCTCATGCCATCGAATCAGCTGCGGCTCACCGGACTCGAGGGACGCCGCGCCGACGCCGAGGAGGCGCTGGAGCGCGTCGAGAATGAGCTAGCGGGGGTCGGTGTGCGGCCGACGTTCACGGAAATCGGCGTCCCGCCGGAGCTCCCAGGTATTTCCTTCGACCCCAACTTGTCGTCGGCGCAGGACAAGATCTTCATTGCGGCGTTGGCAGCCATCGTGTGTATCGGCATGCCCATCGCGGTGGCCATGGCGCGCCTCATCTGGAAGCGCACCACCACCCGCACATCAGCCGGCACCACTCCCGAAGACGCACGTCGCCTTGAACGTGTCGAACAAGCTGTCGACACCATTGCCGTCGAAATGGAGCGCATGTCCGAAGGGCAGCGCTACGTGACCAAGCTGCTGGCGGAACGCGCGGAGCGCGGAGGCGAACCGGTGGCGGTTCCGCTCGCGCGGAGTGCCGACGAACTGGGGAGACGCTGAGTGCTGCGCTGATGCCGTGGCTCAGGGGCGCACCGCGATCCGTCGCGCTCGCGACCCTCACCATCGCCGTCGTCGCCTGTGGCGGCGAGCCGCTCGTGTCGCCCACCACGCCAACGTCCACCCGACAGGCGTGTGCGGTTGCGACCTCGCTGTGTGCAGCGCGCATCGAGGTGACACCGGGCCGCTTTGTGCGCAGTTATCATTGTGCCACGCTTCATCACTGCCGACGACAGTCCGGCGCGTGACCAACCAGTCATGGCATTCGGCGGGCGCTGTTTCCGGAGTGAGGCGGTCGCGTGGTCGTGTCGGCCGTCTCGGTCTCGGCGCACCACGCACTCCCATTCAGTGCAGCCGCACCACGGGCACGCCAACGTACACACCACCGGCCTCGAGTGTCGCGAACTTCGGGACCACGGATAATGCACCCACTTGCGCGTCAGCACCGGACTCCACGCCGATGCCCACCACGCTGCCGATACCGACGAGGGTGTTGCGGCCGAGTCGCACCGCCGCGGTTTTCAGGATGCCGCGCTCGACCACGTGACCCGACACGTGAGCATCGGAACCGATGACCACGCCGTCGGCAAACTCGAGCAGGTTGTGGTCCATGAGTGAGAGGCTGTTCACCCACACGTTGCGCCCGAGTCGCGCGCCGTTGAGGCGCATGTACCAGTTCCAGATCGTGGTCGACCGGAATGCGGGACCGGCGAAGATGCGCACCACATGAATGGTCATGAGGTAGCGTCCCCAGTGCAGCACGGGCCAACTGAAGTCTCCGAGCGGCAGTTCCACATTGGCCGGCGTGCGCCAACCCAGCACCTTCGCGGCAAGCGCGGAGTACAGCATGAGCGAGCAGGCGCACGCCAGATACACCGGCACGAAGGCCAGTGAGGCCAACGCCAGTCGAAGCCATGTGGACAACGACCACGTTGCCTGCCAGTGTATGAACAGCACTGCCGGCGCGAGTGCGAGGCCGGTGATGATCGTTTCCACGAACACCACCGACACCGCAGCCCACAGAAACCGAGCCCTACTATGCGAGGTCGCAGTCATTGAGTCAGGCGCATGAGGAAACGGAGCGCGCACCGGTAGGCGAGCGAGAGCGCATTGTTCCCGCTGCGCACCATCCTGAACATTGCCATGTCCAAGGCAAAGGGCCACCACTGATCTACATTCCTGGACTCGACGGCACGGGGCTGTTGTTCTACCGGCAGGCTCGGCTGCTGGCGCATCGGTTCCGCGTGATCACCTTCCGGCTCCGCGATGACGCGCTCAGCATGGACAGTTTGCTGGCCGAGGTGGCGCGCCACCTGGATGAGGCGGTGCCCGATGGTGCGCCGGCGATCGTGGTTGGAGAATCGTTCGGGGGGGCACTGGCCATGAGCTTCGCTCTGGCGTATCCGCAACGCATCAGTGCGCTCGTTATCCTGAACTCATTCTCGCGCATCACGCCGAAGATCAAGTTGTTCGCCGCCATCACTGCCGCGAGCCTCGTCCCCTGGGGCACCATGCGAATCGTTCGGCGGCTCACCGCGTCGCGCCTCCACTCGTCGCACACGCATCGCGACGAGATCAAGCGCTTTCTGCTGCTGACCCGCGCCACGACGCGACGGGGCTACATCAACCGGCTGCGCATCCTGACACGCTACGATCTGCGTGATCAGCTGAAAGACATCCGCGTACCGACGCTGTTCCTCGCCGCCGATGAGGATCACCTCATCCCATCGATGGAGCAGGCCACGTACATGTCGGCGCGTGTTCCCAACGCCACTATGCGTGTGTTACAGGGTCATGGCCATGGCTGCTTTTTGGCGCCGGATCTCGACCTCGATGTCATTCTCAAGGAGTGGGGCAGCCGGTAAGCGGCGGAGTGTTCTCTTGCCCGCGCCCGCCTATCCTGACGTCAACGGATTGGACCAGCGCACGCCGCGAAACCGTGCGAAGTCGGCATCGGCTGATTCCAGTTCGGCGCCATGCTCGATGGCCAGCGCGGCGAGGTGCGCATCGGTGCTCAGGTTGCCCGCGCTACCGCTTTCCGCCAGCAACGCCCGGAGAATGCTCCAGTGATGTTCACCGGGGACGATGAGCTCGACATTGGGATGGGCGAGCCATTCGTCAATCAGCGCCATGGCGCGCGACGCCGGAATGGGGGTCTCGAACACGCGACCGCTGGTGACCAGGCGCAGAAACCCCAGGACCACCACCCAACTCAGCCCGATGGTCTCGTCGCCGCCAAGGCGCGCCTCCAGCCAGTCTCTCGCCGGCGCGTGCTGTGGTGCATCACGGTTGACGGCGTAGATGAGCAGGTTCAGGTCGACGACACGCATGAGCGCGATATCACTTCCGCAGGTGCAGCTCGCGCACGTGCTCTTCGTCTTCGAGCACCGCGGCCAGCTGCAACGCGTGATCGAGATTGGCCCGCGGCGCACCCAACGACACAGTCGGCACGCGATACGTGGCCACCGGTTCGGCAATCCGCGCGGCCAAGCCCGCCCGGATGACACTGTTGAGCAGAACCTTCACCGACGTGCCTCGGCGCACCGCCTCCAGGCGGAGCAGCTCGAGGAGCTTGGGATCGAGATCGACCGTGGTGCGCATGGAATGATGCTGACGCATCAATGCCATGATGTCAAGGCATCATCAACGGCGAAGGCGCGTGCCGGGTACTATCATTGCGCGTTCGCCCGCCCCGTTGCCTCCCACCCTCCGAGAGGTTCCTCGATGTCCCGCCTCCTTCGCGCCCTCGCCGTTGGCCTGCTGCTCCCGCCATCGCTTCTCTCCGCGCAGTCGACGGCCGCCCAGGGCGCCGCCGACCCGCGGGTGGCCGCTCTGGTCGCGAGTGTGTCGACCGAGCGACTGCAGGCGACGGCCACCAGGCTCGCCAGCTTCGGCACCCGCTCCACGCTTTCCGACACCCTTTCGACCACGCGCGGCATCGGCGCCGCGCGTCGCTGGATCTTCGAGGAGTTCCGCAAGGCGAGCCCCAAGCTGCAGGTCGCGTTCGATCGCCACATGCTGCCCAAGCAGGGGCGCATCACGCGCGACGTCGAGTTGGTGAACGTCGTCGCCATTCTGCCTGGCAAAACGGATCGCCGCATTTACATCTCCGGGCACTACGACTCGGTGAATCCGCGCGGCAACGCCCCCAACAATCCGGGGG